>OGLT01000282.1_pt1 | contig 44544 bp, 37 predicted proteins | sample 1572911 | NCBI WGS metagenome assembly OGLT01 (sample SAMEA2582014, study PRJEB24529) | metagenome | biome: Human gut stool | place: China | collected 2011 | reverse complement strand
AAGCGGCGCACAGCAGCAGAGAGAAGATACGCTTACAGTTTTGTTTCATGGTTCGCTCCAGTTGATTTTCTTGCCGTCTATTATACCATAAGGGGAGAGAAGAAATCAATTTTTAGCGCTCCGATTTGTAGAATTTTTTGAAAAATTCTTGTGCAAAGTGACGAAAAACAAGAAGCACACGGTGGCGTGTATCAAAAAGTTTTTCATTTTGTGGAATTTATATAAAAATAATTGTTGACTTTCCGGGCTTGTTCGTCTATATTATATGCACGATTAAAATGGAAATTTATGCGCACGAGTATATGCGCGCCCCCGCCGGGCCGTGCGAAAAACTTTGGCCCGCGGCAGCGGATCGGCGCAGGATTTCGACTTTTTTCTGAGAAAAAAAGATTGGAGTGACCCCTTTTATGTTGAACGTGAAAGACGTGCAGCTCGGCACCACAACACGAAAGAGTTTTGCAAAGATCAATGAAGTGATGCAAATGCCCAACCTCATTGAAGTGCAGAAGAAATCGTACCAGTGGTTCCTGGATGAAGGTTTGGAAGAGGTGTTCCGCGACATTGGTTCCATCACGGATTATACAGGCAATCTAGTGCTGGACTTTATCGACTACACCATGGACGAGGACCCCAAGTACACCATTGCCCAGTGTAAGGCAAGGGATGTGACTTACGCCAAACCGCTGAAGGTCCGTGCCCGCTTGCAGAACAAAGAGACCGGTGAGGTGAAGGAGAACATCATCTTCATGGGCGACTTCCCGCTCATGACCGAGTCCGGCACGTTCGTCATCAACGGCGCCGAACGCGTGGTGGTTTCCCAGCTCGTCCGTTCCCCCGGCATTTACTACGGCAAGGAGATCGACCTCAAGACTGACCTCCCGCTGCTGACGTCCACCGTCATCCCGTACCGCGGCGCATGGCTCGAATACGAGACCGACGCCAATGAGATGTTCTGGGTGCGCATCGACAAAAACCGCAAGATCCCCATCACCGAGCTGGTGCGCGCCATCGGCTTCAAGACCGACGCCGAGATCCTCGAGCTGTTCGGCGATGACGACCGCGTGGCCGTCACGCTCGAAAAAGACGCCTGCAAGACCTATGAAGAGGCGATGCTCGAGATCTACCGCAAGCTGCGCCCGGGCGAGCCGCCCACGGTCGAGGCCTGCGAGACCCTCATCAACAACCTCTTCTTCGACCCGCGCCGCTATGACCTGTCCATGGTCGGCCGCTACAAGTACAACAAGAAGCTCTCCCTGTGGGCGCGTATCCGCGGGCAGAAGCTTTCCTTCCCCGTTGCCGACCCGCGCACGGGCGAGATCCTCTTCGACGCAGGCCACATCGTCACCGACGAGGAAGCGCGCGAGATGGATGCCATCGGCGTCAACGATGTGACCATCGAGGTCGACGGCCGTACGATGCGCGTGTTCTCCAACCACATGGTCGATCTTGACCGCTTTGTCGACTTTGACCCCGTGGCCGAGTGCGGCATCAAAGAGCGCGTGCGCGAGAGCGTGCTCAAGGAGCTGCTCGAGCAGTACAGCGGCGAAGAGCTCAAGGAAGCTATCCGTGACAACGCCGACCGCCTCGTCCCCAAGCACATTCTCGTCGACGATATTCTTGCCTCCATCAACTACATGAACGCGCTGGCGCACGGCATCGTCTATAAGGACGATATCGACCACCTCGGCAACCGCCGCCTGCGCTGTGTGGGCGAGCTGCTGCAGAACCAGTTCCGTATTGGCTTTTCCCGCATGGAGCGCGTCATTCGCGAGCGCATGACGATCCAGGATCTCGACATCGTCACCCCGCAGAGCCTCATCAACATCCGCCCCGTCACCGCGGCGATCAAGGAGTTCTTCGGATCGAGCCCTCTGTCCCAGTTCATGGACCAGACGAACCCGCTCGCCGAACTGACGCACAAACGCCGTCTCTCCGCGCTGGGCCCCGGCGGCCTTTCCCGCGAGCGCGCGAACATGGAAGTGCGAGACGTGCATTACAGCCACTATGGCCGTATGTGCCCGATCGAGACGCCGGAAGGTCCGAACATCGGCCTGATCTCCTACCTCGCGACCTACGCCCGCATCAATGAGTACGGCTTTATCGAAGCGCCGTTCCGCAAGGTCGACCACGAGACCTGCCGCGTGACCGACGAGATCGAATACATGACCGCAGACGTCGAGGACCAGTACATCGTCGGTCAGGCTGCCGAGCCTGTCGATGAAAACGGCTGCCTCGTCAACCAGCGTATCACCTGCCGCCACCGCGACGAGATCGTCGAGGTCGACCGCGACCGCGTCGACTATATCGATATCTCCCCGCGTATGATGGTCTCCATTGCGACGGCGATGATCCCGTTCCTGCCGAACGACGACGCGAACCGCGCCCTGATGGGCGCGAACATGCAGCGTCAGGCCGTTCCTTTGCTCCGCCCCGAGGCGCCCATCGTCGGCACCGGTATGGAGCACAAGATCTGCATGGACTCCGAGGTCGTCATCCTCGCCGAAGGCGACGGCATCGTTACCAAGATGGACGCGCGCGCCATCACTGTCGCCTACGACAACGGTGAGACGAAGGAATACAAGCTCACGAAGTTCCTGCGCTCCAACCACGGCACGTGCATCAACCAGCACCCGATCGTCGACGTCGGCGAGCGCGTGCATGGCCGCCGTCTGAACGAGAACGGCGTGTGGGAAGATCCCACCGTCCTTGCTGACGGCCCCGCGACCGATCAGGGCGAGATCGCTCTGGGCCGCAACATCCTCGTCGGCTTCATGACCTGGGAAGGCTACAACTACGAAGACGCCGTTCTTCTGAACGAGCGCCTTGTCCGCGAGGACTATTACACCTCCATCCACCTCGAAGAGTACGAGCTTGACGCACGCGACACCAAGCTCGGCCCCGAAGAGATTACCCGCGATATCCCCAACGTCGGCGAAGACGCACTCAAGGACCTTGACGAGCGCGGCATCATCCGCATCGGCGCGGAGGTCCACGCCGGCGATATCCTCGTCGGTAAGGTCACGCCCAAGGGCGAGACCGACCTGACTGCGGAAGAGCGCCTGCTGCGCGCCATCTTCGGCGAAAAGGCGCGCGAGGTGCGCGACACCTCCCTTAAGGTGCCCCACGGCGAGAGCGGCATCGTCGTCGACGCCAAGGTCTTCTCCCGCGAGGCGGGCGACGAGCTCGGCCCCGGCGTGAACATGGTCGTGCGCGTTTACATCGCGCAGCGCCGCAAGATCCAGCCGGGCGACAAGATGGCCGGTCGTCACGGCAACAAGGGCGTTGTCTCCCGCATCCTGCCGCAGGAGGATATGCCCTTCATGCCCGACGGTACGCCGCTTGATATCGTGCTGAACCCGCTGGGCGTTCCGTCCCGTATGAACATCGGTCAGGTGCTCGAGGTCCATCTGGGCTATGCGGCCAAGACCCTTGGCTACAAGGTCGCAACGCCGATCTTCGACGGTGCGAGCTATGAGGATATCCGCGAAGAGCTCATCAAGGCCGGTCTCGACCCCGAGGGCAAGAGCTGGCTGTACGACGGCCGCACCGGCGAGCGCTTCGACAACAAGGTCACCGTCGGTTACGTTTACTTCCTCAAGCTGCACCACCTGGTCGACGATAAGATCCACGCCCGTTCCACCGGCCCGTACTCCCTTGTCACGCAGCAGCCGCTCGGCGGCAAGGCGCAGTTCGGCGGCCAGCGCTTTGGCGAAATGGAAGTTTGGGCCCTCGAGGCTTATGGCGCGGCTTACACCCTGCAGGAGATCCTGACGGTCAAGTCCGACGACGTGACCGGCCGTGTGCGCACCTACGAGTCCATCGTCAAGGGCCACAACATCCCGCAGCCCGGCGTGCCCGAGTCGTTCAAGGTCCTTGTCAAGGAACTCCAGGCTCTGTGCCTCGATGTTCAGGTCCTCGACCGCGACGGCAACCAGATCGAGCTCAAGGAAGACGAAGACGCGATGGATACATTCAACCTTGCCCGCATGGACGCCGAGGATGACCGCCATCGCAGCAACCCCTTCGCCGATGAAGCCGAGCTCGAGGACGCAGGCTTTGAATATGTCGCTGAAGATGAAGTCAACGCCGACTTTGCCGGCGACGATCAGGAAGACTGAGAAAAGGAGGAGCATATAGAAAATGAGTTACGCAACGTTTGACGCGATCAAAATCGGCATCGCTTCTCCGGAGATGATCCGTGAATGGTCTTACGGCGAAGTCAAAAAGCCCGAGACCATCAACTACCGCACCCTCAAGCCCGAGCGCGACGGCCTGTTCTGCGAGCGCATCTTTGGCCCCACGAAGGACTGGGAGTGCCACTGCGGCAAGTATAAGAAGATCCGCTACAAGGGCAAGATCTGCGACCGCTGCGGCGTGGAAGTCACGCGCGCCAAGGTCCGCCGCGAGCGCATGGGCCACATCGAGCTCGCCACGCCCGTTTCCCACATCTGGTATTTCAAGGGCATTCCGTCCCGCATGGGCCTGCTGCTCGACATCAGCCCCCGCATCCTGGAAAAGGTGCTGTATTTCGCCGCTTATATCGTCACCGATCCCGGCGAGACCCCGCTGATGCGCAACCAGATCCTTTCTGAGAAGGAATACCGCGATATGCGCGAGAAGTATGAGGACGATTTTGACGCCGGTATGGGCGCCGAGGCCGTCAAGAAGCTCCTCCAGCAGATCGACCTCGAATCCTTGTCCGAGCAGCTCCACGCCGAACTCAAGAGCGCGAGCGGCCAGAAGAAGGCCCGTATCGTCAAGCGCCTTGAGGTCGTGGATGCGTTCCGCATCTCCGGCAACAAGCCCGAGTGGATGATCATCGACGTGCTGCCCGTCATTCCGCCCGAAATTCGCCCGATGGTCCAGCTCGACGGCGGCCGCTTCGCGACCTCCGACCTGAACGACCTCTATCGTCGCGTCATCAACCGCAACAACCGCTTGAAGCGCCTCATTCAGCTCAACGCGCCCGACATCATCGTGCGCAACGAGAAGCGCATGCTACAGGAAGCGGTCGACGCGCTGATCGACAACGGCCGCCGCGGCCGCGCCGTCACCGGTGCGAACAACCGCGCACTCAAGTCCCTTTCCGACATGCTCAAGGGTAAGCAGGGCCGCTTCCGTCAGAACCTGCTCGGCAAGCGTGTCGACTACTCCGGCCGTAGCGTTATCTGCGTCGGCCCTGAGCTGAAGATCTACCAGTGCGGTGTGCCGAAGGAAATGGCACTCGAGCTGTTCCGCCCCTTCATCATGAAGAAGCTCGTCGAGGACGGCGCCGCCAACAACATCAAGTCCGCCAAGAAGATGGTCGATAAGGGCCGCACCGAGGTCTGGGACGCGCTCGACGTCGTCATCAAGGATCACCCCGTCATGCTCAACCGCGCGCCGACGCTCCACCGTCTCGGTATTCAGGCGTTCGAGCCGGTGCTGGTCGAGGGCCGCGCCCTCAAGCTCCACCCGCTGAACTGCACGGCATTCAACGCGGACTTCGACGGCGACCAGATGGCTATTCACGTGCCCCTGTCTGCCGAGGCGCAGGCCGAGGCCCGTATCCTGATGCTCTCTGCCAATAACCTGCTGCGTCCTCAGGACGGCGGCCCTGTCACGGTGCCGACGCAGGATATGGTTTTGGGTTCCTACTACCTCACGTTCGAGCGCTTTGAAAACGGCGTTTCCCAGATGGATAACGACGAGTTCTGGCCGCAGGACATTGACTTTGCCCTTGCCGGCAAGCGCTACGACGAGCTGACCGACGAGGAGAAGGCCAGCGTGAATCTGCACGTTTACCGCGACGAGGACGAGGCGATGCTCGCCTACAACGACCACCTCATCGGTATCCACCAGCCCATCCTTGTCCGCACGGTCAAGCAGATGCCGGATGGCACCATGGGCAGCAAGGTCGTGCGCGTCACCATCGGCCGCATCATCTTCAACCGCAACATCCCGCAGGACCTTGGCTTTGTGAGGCGCGTGGATGAAAACGGCGAGCCGACCGAAAACTACTTCGACTACGAGATCACCGAGGTCTGCGGCAAGAAGCTGCTCGGCAAGATCGTCGACCGCACGATCAAGCTGCACAACTTCACCATCGCGGCCGAAGTGCTCGATAACATCAAGGCCACGGGCTACAAGTTCTCCACCCGTGCGGCCATCAGTATCTCCGTTGCGGATATGACCATTCCGCCGGCAAAGTACACCCTCATTGCCGAGACCGAGCAGCGCGTCGTCGACATCGAAGACCAGTTCAAGATGGGCTTCATGACCGAGGACGAGCGCTACCGCGCCGTCGTCAAGGAGTGGGAAAAGACCACCGCGGACGTCACCGACGCCCTGCAGAAGAACATGGACCGCTACAACCCCATCTTCATGATGGCGGACTCCGGCGCCCGTGGTTCGATGAAGCAGATCCGTCAGCTGACCGGTATGCGCGGCCTGATGGCCAACACCGCCGGTAAGACGATCGAGATCCCGGTCAAGGCAAACTTCCGCGAAGGTCTGTCCGTCCTTGAATACTTCACCTCCTCCCGAGGCGCCCGTAAGGGCCTTGCCGATACGGCTCTTCGTACGGCAGACTCCGGTTATCTGACCCGCCGAATGGTCGACGTTTGCCAGGATGTCATCATCCGCTCCGACGACTGCGGCGCGACCCGCGGCATCACGATCAGCGAGATCAGCGAGAACGGCCAGGTCATCGAAAAGTTCTCCGAGCGCGTCAACGGCCGCTATCCGGTCCACGACGTGATGAAGCCCGGCACGGACGAGGTCCTCATTTCCAAGGATCACATGATGACCCCCGAGGATGCCGACCTCATGGAGAAGTTCGACATCCACTCCGTCGAGATCCGCACGGTGCTTACGTGCAAGGCCCACAGCGGCGTTTGCGCGAAGTGCTACGGCATGAACCTTGCCACCTCCAAGCCTGTCGGCCCCGGCGAGGCGGTTGGTATCATCGCGGCCCAGTCCATCGGCGAGCCCGGTACGCAGCTGACGATGCGAACCTTCCACACCGGCGGCGTTGCGGGCGGCGATATCACCCAGGGTCTTCCGCGAGTCGAGGAACTGTTTGAGGCGCGCCGTCCCAAGAAGATGGCGACCCTCGCCGAGATCGGCGGTAAGGTCCGCTTCGAAGAGGCGACCAAGGGCAGCCTGCTCAACATCATCGTCACCGCGGACGACGGCGACAACCGCATCTACTCGGTGCCACACACCGGCCTTCGCGTGAACGACGGCGACGTCATCGCCAAGGGCACGCAGCTGCAGGACGGCGCGCTGTCCCCGCACGATATCCTGCGTATCCGCGGCACGTCCGCCGTTCATGACTACCTCATTCAGGAGGTCTTGAAGGTTTACCGTCAGCAGGGCGTTGACATCAACGATAAGCATATCGAGGTCATCGTCCGCCAGATGATGCGCAAGGTGCGCGTCGAGGAGTCCGGTGACACGAATCTGCTCTCCGGCTCTATGGTGGATCTGCTTGAGTATGAGGATGCCAACGAGGAGATCCGCGCGCGCAATGCCGCGGGCGAGGTCAACGCCGAGACCGGCGAGCCGCTGCAGGAGGCTGTTGCCACGCAGCTGCTTATGGGTATCACGAAGGCCTCTCTTGCGACCGACAGCTGGATGTCCGCCGCGTCCTTCCAGGAGACCACGAAGGTCCTGACTGAAGCCGCCATCAAGGGTAAGGTCGACCACCTTGTTGGTCTGAAGGAGAACGTCATCATCGGTAAGCTCATCCCCGCCGGTGCAGGCTTGAACGCCTACCGCGAGTTTGCTGAGGAGATCGTTCCCGAGCCTGAGAAGCCCGAGGAAGAGCCGCACGAGCCGCGCATCATCACGAATGCCGTCGAAGTGTGAGTTAAGACCTCACGTATTGAATAGGTAAAAAGAGACGCGGAAAATTCCGCGTCTCTTTTTTGCCATTTTGGCGGAAAAAGGGAGAGCTTGACAGCCTCTTTTCAAAAGTTTGACGCGCCGGCGCGGAACGCACAAAAAAATTCGGGAAAAGCCCGTCGTTTCAGCGATTATTTTGTGTAGGCAGCCATAAAAAACGCTTGACGGCTTGTGCACCTCATGGTATAATTTCAACTTGCGTGGGTATGTCCCACGGAATTTGTCATACCGTCAGGAGGGACCTGCCGTGACGCCGGATCTGTCCACTTGCCGCAAGGTAGCGGGCATCAAGCAGACGATGCGTGCACTGCGGGAACACCGCGCGGAAAAGCTGTATATCGCCTGCGATGCAGACCCCGCCGTGCTTGCGCCGATCGAAGCGCTCGCACGCGAAGAGAACATCGCGATCGACGATCGCGCCACGATGGCGCAGCTTGGCCACAGCGCGGGCATCGCCGTTGGTGCGGCGGTGATCGCCGTTCTGAGAAATTAAGGTTTTTTCGGGATATTTTACCGATATCCTGTAAAAAATATATATCACATCATTTCAGGAAAGGAGAAACAAGAATGCCTACTTTTAACCAGTTGGTTCGCAAGGGCAGACAGCAGTCGACTTACAAGTCCAACTCCCCGGCTCTGCAGTATGGTCTTAACACGCTGAAGAACAAGGAGACCGACCTCGCCTCTCCCCAGAAGCGTGGCGTTTGCACCGCAGTTCGTACTGCGACCCCGAAGAAGCCGAACTCCGCTCTTCGTAAGATCGCCCGTGTCCGCCTCACCAATGGCTATGAGGTCACCGCTTACATCCCCGGCGTCGGTCATTCCCTGCAGGAGCACTCTGTGGTCATGATCCGCGGCGGCCGTGTGAAGGACCTCCCTGGTGTGCGTTACCACATCATCCGCGGCACTCTGGACGCTCAGGGCGTGCAGGGCCGTATGCAGTCCCGTTCCAAGTACGGCGCCAAGCGCCCGAAGCAGAAGTAAGGCTGCGACCTTGAAATGAGCTTTGCCGAAAAGGTTTGATATATATTTTTGTGTCATTCACCTCTTTGGCAGGCCGGAACACGATGGGGGAGAGCCCCATTCGCGAGTACCTATGATTTCTAAATTATAAGAAGGAGGGAAGCAAAGTGCCCAGAAGAGGTAATGTTCCCAAGAGAGAAGTTCTGCCCGATCCTATGTACAACAGCGTCCTGGTGACCAAGCTCGTCAACAGCGTGATGCTCGACGGCAAGAAGGGCGTCGCCCAGAAGGTCGTTTACAGCGCGTTCGACATGATCAAGGACAAGACCGGCAACGAGCCTCTCGATGTTTTCAACCAGGCCATGGAGAATATCATGCCCAGCCTGGAGACCAAGTCCCGCCGCGTCGGCGGTGCCACCTATCAGGTGCCGATGGAGGTCCGTCCCGCCCGTCGTCAGACCCTCGGTCTGCGTTGGCTGACGGCCTATGCCCGTGCCCGTGGTGAGCGCACCATGGCCGAGCGTCTGGCCGGCGAGATCATGGATGCTGCCAACAACAGCGGCAGCGCCGTGAAGAAACGCGAAGATACCCACAAGATGGCCGAATCCAACAAGGCATTCGCCCACTTCCGCTGGTAACGGAGGAACGAGAGAATTATGGCAAGAAAAGTCTCTCTGGAAAACACCAGAAATATCGGCATCATGGCCCATATCGACGCTGGCAAGACCACGACTACCGAGCGTATTCTGTACTACACCGGCGTCAACTACAAGATCGGCGAGACCCACGACGGTACCGCCACGATGGACTGGATGGCTCAGGAACAGGAGCGTGGTATCACCATCACCTCCGCTGCCACCACCTGCTACTGGAAGGGCAGCAAGAATCAGTTCCCGCAGACCCGCCTGAACATCATCGACACCCCGGGCCACGTCGACTTCACCGTTGAGGTCGAGCGCTCCCTGCGCGTTCTGGACGGCTCTGTGACCGTTCTCTGCGCCAAGGGCGGCGTTGAGCCCCAGTCTGAGACGGTGTGGCGTCAGGCCGATAACTACAAGGTCCCCCGCATGATCTACGTCAACAAGATGGATATCATGGGTGCGGACTTCTACAACGTTCTGCACATGATCCACGATCGTCTCAAGTGCAACGCTGTCCCCATCCAGCTGCCGATCGGCTCTGAAGACACCTTCAAGGGCATCATCGACCTGGTGGAGATGGACGCTGATATCTACTACGACGAGCTCGGCAAGGACATGCGCGTCGAGGAGATCCCCGAGGACATGCTCGAGCTCGCTCAGGAGTATCGCACCAAGCTCGTTGACGCTTGCGCCGACCTGAACGACGAGATCATGGAGCTGGCGCTCGAAGAGAAACCCGTTCCTCAGGACCTCATCCGCAAGACCATCCGTCAGGCCACCATCGACAATAAGATGGTCCCTGTCACCTGCGGTACCTCTTACAAGAACAAGGGCGTTCAGAAGCTGCTGGACGCGATCGTCGACTACATGCCGTCCCCCGTGGATATCCCCGCGATCGACGGTGTGAACCCCGACACCGGTGAGGAAGATGTCCGTCACGCGGACGACAACGCTCCGTTCTCCGGTCTCGCGTTCAAGATCGCGACCGACCCGTTCGTCGGCCGTCTGTCCTTCGTTCGTGTGTACTCCGGTATTTTGAATACCGGTACCGCGGTTCTCAACTCCACCAAGCATCAGAGAGAGCGCATCGGCCGCATCCTGCAGATGCACGCCAACCACCGCGAGGATATCGAGTGCTGCTACGCCGGCGACATCTGCGCCGTCATCGGCCTCAAGAACACCACCACCGGTGATACGCTCTGCGATGAAAAGGCTCCGATCATTCTGGAGTCCATGGAATTCCCCGAGCCCGTGATCCGCGTCGCCATCGAGCCCAAGACCAAGGCCGGTCAGGAGAAGATGGGCATCGCGCTGATGAAGCTGGCTGAGGAAGACCCGACTTTCAAGACCTACACCGATGAAGAGACCGGTCAGACCATCATCGCCGGTATGGGTGAGCTCCATCTGGAGATCATTGTCGACCGCCTGCTCCGCGAGTACAAGGTCGAGGCGAACGTCGGCGCTCCTCAGGTCGCCTACAAGGAGACCATCACCAAGGCTGTCGATCAGGATACCAAGTACGCCCGTCAGAGCGGTGGTAAGGGTCAGTACGGTCACGTCAAGATCCATGTCGAGCCCAACGAGTCCGGCAAGGGTTACGAGTTTGTCAACGCCCTTGTCGGCGGCGCGATCCCCAAGGAATACGTTCCCGCGATCGATGCCGGTATTCAGGGCGCCATGCTCTCCGGTGTTCTCGCCGGTTATCCGGTCGTCGATGTCAAGGTCACGCTGTACGATGGTTCTTATCACGAGGTCGACTCCTCTGAAATGGCGTTCAAGATCGCCGGCTCCATGGCCTTCAAGGAGGCCTGCCAGAAGGCCGGCCCGACGCTGCTCGAGCCGATCATGAAGGTCTGCGTCATCGTCCCCGACGAGTACATGGGCGACGTTATCGGCGACCTCAACTCCCGCCGTGGTCAGATCCAGGGCTTCGAGGCCCGCAGCGGCGCGCAGCAGATCGACGCTTTCGTGCCTCTTGCTGAAATGTTCGGCTACGCGACTGACCTCCGCTCCTGCACGCAGGGCCGTGGCCAGTACACGATGGAGCCCGCGCATTATATCGAGATCCCGAAGAACATTCAGGAGAAGATCATCAACCAGCGCACGAACCGCGCCTGATAAAAAGGTATTGCAAAATACCGCGTTTTACGGTAAAATACCGGTGTATGTAAATGACACCGGCAAACAACGAAATTTTTTCATAGGAGGATCACTCTAATGGCTAAGCAGAAATTCGAGCGTACCAAGCCCCACGTAAACATTGGTACCATCGGTCATATCGACCATGGTAAGACCACCCTGACCGCTGCGATCACCAAGTTCCTCGCCCTCCAGGGCGGTGCTGACTACACCGATTACAGCTCCATCGATAAGGCTCCGGAAGAGCGCGAGCGTGGTATCACCATCAACACCGCTCACGTTGAGTACCAGACCTTCGACCGTCAGGGCCACAACTACAAGACCGGCGAGGATGGCCAGATCCAGGGCCGTCACTATGCCCACGTCGACTGCCCGGGCCACGCCGACTATATCAAGAACATGATCACCGGCGCTGCTCAGATGGACGGCGCTATCTTGGTCATCGCTGCTTCCGACGGCCCCATGGCCCAGACTCGTGAGCACCTGCTGCTCGCCCGTCAGGTCAACGTGCCTTCCGTTCTCGTTTTCCTGAACAAGTGCGACCAGGTCGACGATGAAGAGCTGCTCGAGCTCGTCGAGATGGAAGTCCGCGAGATGCTCGACTTCTACAGCTTCCCCGGCGACGAGACCCCGATCATCCGCGGCAGCGCTCTGAACGCCCTGATCTCCGAGTCCAAGGATCTCGACGCTCCCGAGTACAAGTGCATGCACGAGCTCATGGACGCTGTCGATACCTGGATCCCCACGCCCGACCGTAAGGCCGACCAGCCGTTCCTGATGCCCGTTGAGGACGTCTTCACGATCTCCGGTCGTGGTACCGTCGCTACCGGCCGTGTTGAGCGTGGCCAGCTCAAACTCAGCGAGGAAGTCGAGATCATCGGTCTGACCGACGAGCGCCGCAAGACCGTCGTCACCGGTATCGAAATGTTCCACAAGCTGCTCGACTACGCCGAGGCCGGTGATAACATCGGTACCCTGCTGCGTGGCGTTGCCAAGAACGAGATCGAGCGCGGTCAGGTTCTCTGCAAGCCGGGCTCCATTCACCCCCTCACCAAGTTCGTTGGTCAGGTCTACGTCCTGAACAAGGACGAGGGCGGCCGTCACACCCCGTTCTTCAACAACTATCGTCCTCAGTTCTACTTCCGTACCACCGACGTCACCGGCGTCATCACCCTGCCCGAGGGCACCGAGATGTGCATGCCCGGCGATAACGTCGACATGAAGGTCGAGCTGATCACCCCGATCGCTATCGAGAAGGGCCTCCGCTTCGCTATCCGCGAGGGCGGCCGTACCGTCGGTTCCGGCGTTGTCATCGAGACTGAGGTCTAATTGATCTCTCAAGGGTAATCCAAAGACTTCAAAAAGCAGCAGGTCGCAAGACCTGCTGCTTTCTTATCGCCTAAAATGGAAAGGAGTGCGAAGCCATCGGCTTCACACTCCTTTTATTCGTATTTGGCCCAAACCCAGCGGTCAAAATCATCCGAGCGGAAGGCGGCGAGCTTTGATGCATAGTCCGCATTGACTGTGGTGAAGTGCCGAAGGCCGTCGCTTGTCTGCACCAGCGGGTCGATGCTGCGTTTTTTGGCGGCGACCTTGACGGCGTAAGTACCCTCCGGCTTTTCTGCGCCGGACTGTGTGCCGGTGATGCGGCGATAATCCTGCCAGCGCGCGGCGAGGACCGGATCAGAGAGGAGCAGGGCGATGACATGAGGTTCGTCGAGGTAGAGATCATCCACCGTCAGCACACTGCGCTGCTGTGCCTCGCGCAGGAGATCGGCCAATGCCTGCATGCTGAAGCGGTCGTCATCGGAGACAAACCATTCCGCCTGCCGCAGCGAGAGCTGGGTAAAGATGTCGGCAATCTCCGTGTGCGCAAAGCAGAGCTCATCGACGTTTTCCTCGTTTTGACCGACAAAGATGTCGTCAAAAATGCGTTTCAGCTCTGCTTTTGGACAGTGGAAAACAAGATGCGCGTTGCCGAGCGTATATTCGAGCCGGTCGGCGGAGAGACGGGGCGAATCGTTGTCGGCGATGGGATAGCGGTGGTAGTCGTCCACATCGTCGAGCGTCAGGCCGTTTTTATCGAGCAGCGCCATGAGTTCCGGCGACGAGGCGATCATCATGCGTGTGCGGCTTTCGGTCGATTCCTGCCGCATGTGGTCACCGTTCAGAAAGTCGACCACGTGGGCGAACGCGGGCGTCGCAATGTCATGCAGTAGTCCCGCGACAGATTGCTTCAAGTCATGCGTGAAGTGCCAGACGATGGCCGCTGTGCCGAGCGAATGCGTATAGCGCGAATACGGCGCAACGGCGTCGCGGTAGATGGGATAGGCCGTGTATTCGCAGCCGCAGTGCATGCCGACGCGCAAAAGCCGCTGCATCACGGGCGTTTCGGCCATGGCGAGGAGCTCCGGCGGCAGGGAAGCGGTGTAGATATCGGTATACATAATATCCTTTCCAAAAGAAAAGCACCTTGCCGCGGCAAGGCGCTTTTTTGATTGAATCAGCCGATCTGGCGGGTCTCAACGGTCTCGTCGCACTCGACGCTGTCGATCTGCGCGCCGAGGTTGCGGAGCTTGCCGATGATATCCTCATAGCCGCGCTCGATATAGTGGACGTTCGAGACCTCGCTCGTGCCCTCAGCGGCCAGCGCGGCGATGACCATGGCGGCGCCCGCGCGGAGATCGTAGGCCTGCACGCTCGCAGCGGTCAGGTGGTCGACGCCTTCGATGACGGCGCTGCGGCCCTCGACGCGGATCTGCGCGCCCATGCGCGTCAGTTCGCCGACGTAGCGGTAACGGTTGTCCCACACGCCCTCGGTGACCATGCTCGTCCCCTCGGCAAGGCAGAGGGCAACGGTGATCTGTGGCTGCATATCGGTCGGGAAGCCGGGATAGGGCAGCGTCTTGACGTTGGTGCGGCGAAGCTTGCCCGAGCGGTGCACGAGCAGAGTGTCGTCCTGCTCCTCGACCTGCACGCCCATCTCCTGGAGCTTGGCGGTGATGCAGTCCATGTGCTTGGGGATGATGCCGCGCACGAGGACTTGTCCGCCGCAGGCGGCGACAGCCGCCATGTAGGTGCCTGCCTCGATCTGGTCGGGGATAATGGCATACGTGCCGCCGTGGAGCTTGTCCACGCCGAAAATGCGGATGGTGTCGGTGCCGGCGCCTTTGATGTTCGCGCCCATGGAGTTTAAGAAGTTGGCAAGGTCGACGATATGCGGCTCCTTGGCAGCGTTTTCGATGACGGTGGTGCCGTCGGCGAGCGTCGCGGCCATCATAATGTTCATCGTCGCACCGACGGAGACCACGTCGAGGTAGACGTTCGCGCCCTTCATGCGGTCGCCGCTTGCCTTGGCGCAGATGAAGTCGCCCTCGCGCACCTCGGCACCCATGGCGGCGAAGCCCTTGACGTGCTGGTCGATGGGACGCACGCCGCCGAAGTTGCAGCCACCGGGCATCGAGACCTCGGCCTCGCCGAAGCGGCCGAGCAGCGCGCCGATGAGGTAGTAGGAGGCGCGGATCTTGTGCGCGAGCTCCTGCGAGACCTGCGTGGTAGCAATATGGCGGCAGTCGATCTCAACATCGCTGCGGTTGAGGAAACGGACATTCGCGCCGAGCTGCTCCAAAATTTTGAGCAGCGCGGTCACGTCGGAGATCTGGGGAATATTTTCGATGCGGCAGACGCCGTCGACCAGAAGGGCGGCGGGAATGATGGCGACCGCGGCGTTCTTCGCGCCGCTGATGCGCACTTCACCAAAGAGCGGATGACCGCCCTGCACGATGTATTTCGTCATAGTAACTCCTTAATAAGAGACGGTGAGACTTCTTTTCGTTATCGTAAAAACAGCAGGGGAAAACCGCCTGCTCATGGTATTCACATAATACATCAACAGTATACCAAAAAAAACAGAAAAAGCAATGCTGCACAGTAAGAAAATAGAAATGCTGCAAGAAAAATTTCATTCTCGTGTGATCTCGCCGGTCTTGCAGTTCACATAATAACTGCTGACATCCGTGGAGATGCGCCACACGCCTTGCAGCCGCAGCGGCGAGGCAGACGACGTCTGGAGAAGATACCCTTCGTCCAGCGCGCGGACCTCGGTACATACGACGCCCGAAACGCTGCAATAGTCCAGAAAATGCACAAGCGCGTCGACCGCGTCGAGGCCATCGGTGCGGCGGCCCTCGTCGAGCGCGGGCAGAAAGGTACCGGAAACGCCGGTGAGCGAGCTGTCGGAAAACGTGAGCGTCAGCGAGGCGTTGAAGATGAGACGGCCCTTTTCGCTGCGCATGCCCGTGACGCTGCCGCTGCCATCCGTGAGCTGGGAGGTGAGAAAAGTGTAGCCAAACGTTTTGAAAAGCTGTTTGCTAAAGCTCTCGGGATCGTCGACCGGTCGGGAGAGAAGCGCGTCGGCCGTGCCGCCGGAGCGGATGGAACACGAGCCGTATTCGCCGGTGAAGCGGCTCACACCGCCGCCGGAATCGCTGCTCTCGGCAGTGCCGAGCAGGGCGGAGGCGAAGGCCTCCTCGCGCGAGGCGTCACGCTCAAGCGAGAGGGAGAGGTGTGCTTCCTCGTCGGGCAGCAGCGCGCGGTCAAAGGCGACGCCGTTTTTTTCAAAAAGCGTGCAGAGCTGCTCGACGCGGCGCTCGTTCGAGTCGCGCTCCTCGGCTCGGCGGCTGAGCAGCAGGAAGAGCAGAAACGCGTTGACGAGCAGCAAAATGACGATGACGATATTTTTGAGCCGCGAGGTTTTCATGTTCGGGCGTCCTTTCCGGAAAGATCAGTCGGCAAACCAGCCGACGCCGACGGTGTCCGCGCCGTGCTCGTCGTAGCAGACGTGCAGCTCGGCGCTCAAATATTTGCTGTCCGCGATGGCCGCGGCCTGCCGGATGGGCAGCAGCAGTGCGGGCGAATCGCTGAGCGTATAGCTGCGGCAGTGGAGGGAAAATTCCGTGATGGTCTGGTCTTCGATCGTGACCGTAGCGGCGTGGCTGCCGTCGGAAAAGCGCAGCGGCGTACCGCCGACCGCATAGTCAAAGCTCACGGTGAAGCGCTTGTTGCTGCTGTCGATCTCGCTGAGATAGAGCTCGGCGTCGCCGCTTACGTCGCGAAGCAGCGTGAAGGCGAGGCGCTGCGCGCCCGCGACGGCTTCGAGCATCGTGGGCTTTCCGGTCGAGGCGGCGGAGACATAGTAGAGCGAGCCTGCCTCTGCCTCGTCCGCGCCCTGATAAAAGACGCTGCCGTCGGGTTCAAGGCGCAGCGTGCCGTAGACCTCTTTGATAATGGTGTTGCCGGAGGAGTCGGTGTAGCCGCTTTCCGTGTGGGGGTTGAACTCCGCAAGGCGCAGAAATGTCGCCTGATCGGTGAGGGCATTGCTCGCCGAGAGCGTGTAGCGCTGCGGCGGTTCGCTGAAAATGAGCGTGTAGGGCGAGAGCTGAGAGAACTCGCCGGAGAGCGAGAACGCAAAATCTGTGCCGTTGCCATCGAGCGAGGCGAGCGCTTCGCGCAGTGTCGCGCTGCTTACCGCCGTCCGGCTGACAAAAAAGCCCTGATTGGCGTCCTGTAAGTAGAGCGCTGCGCCGTTTTCCGCGGGGCAGAGCACAAGCCGCGTGACGCGCAGGAGCGAGGACTCCGGCGCGTCGTTGACGCCGAGAATGCGGCTGAGCACTTCGAGCGGCGTGGGAGCCTCCAGATCGAGGTAAATGCTGCTCGCGTGCAGTGCGGTGAGCAGCTTTTCGCCGCTGCACGCTTCATAGGTAGAGGTAGAGCCGAGCGCCTCGCCGAAAAACGCACCGGCGAGCTCGAAATCCGTGTCAAGCGTTGTGATAGCGCTGAGCCCGTAGCGGGCGTATTCGTTCGTGAACACCACGCGCACGGGGAGCGCGAGCTCGGTCAGATCAGTGGTGACGGCGGTATCGGTCGAGGTGTCGCCCGCGAGCCATTCCTGCGCGAGCTCGTAGGGCGTCTTGCCCGCAAGGTCGCCAACAAGCGGCGTCTGGATCAGAAGCAGCACGGCGGTAACGGTCAAAACGGCGATCGCGGCGTTTTGCAGATGGCTCATGAGCGTGGCGTTCTTATTCATGGGAATCCTCCCCGCCGATGGGCTGGGTGATGGGCAGCTCTAAGCGGACGGTCGTGCCGGGGCCGGGGCGGTCAACGAGCGTGAGCGAGCCGTGGTGACGCTGGACGATCTCCGTCGCGATAGAAAGGCCGAGGCCTGTGCCGCCGGATTCGCGCGATCTTGCCTTGTCGACGCGGTAGAAGCGCTCGAAAATGCGGCTGCGGTCGGTCTCGGGAATGCCGATGCCGTCGTCCGCGACCTCCATCCAGACAGTTTCACCCTCGCTGCCCGCGGTGACACGGATGTGGCCGCCGTCGGGCGTGTACTTGACGGCGTTGCTGAGAACGTTGAGCATGACCTGCTCGATGCGGCCGCGGTCGCCCATGATGAGCGGGAGATTTTCGGTATAGTCGTGCGTGAGCTCGTGCTTGTGGCGGCGGGCCTCAAGCTCCGTCGAGCGGAGCACGGAGTCGATGGCGGCGGAGAACGGGAAGCGAGCCATATTCATCTCGCTGCGTCCGGAGTCAAGGCGCGAGAGCGTCAGAAGGTCCTGCACAATGTGGGTCATGCGGTCTGTTTCGCTGATGACGACATCGAGGAAGTCGTTTTCCGTCTCGCGGCTCAGATCGTCGCCTGCCTCGCGGATGGTCTCGGCATAAGAGCGGACATTGGTGAGGGGGGTTCGCAGCTCGTGGGAGACATTGGCGACAAATTCCTTGCGGCGCTCCTCAGTCTTGCGGTGCTCGGTCACGTCGTGCAGCACGATGAGAACGCCGCCGCTCTCCTCATCGGAGAAGGGGGCGAAGTAGAGCTCTACGCTGCGCTCGCCGACGGTGAGCTCGCCCTCGATATAGTCGCTGCGCTGCATGGTGATGACGTGAGAGAACGGGCAGATGGATTCAAACAGCTCGCTGTACACGCACTCGTCCGCCGTGCGGCCAAGCAGCTCGCACGCGGCGGGGTTGCAGTGGATGAGCTTGCCGCTGCCGTCGTAGGCGACGACGCCATCGCTCATGTGGAGAAACAGCGTGTCGAGCTTGTTGCGCTCGTTCTCCACGGCTTCGAGCGTGGAGTGGAGAACGGACGCCATGTCGTTGAATGTGGTGGTCAGAACGCCGATCTCGTCTGTCGATTCGACAGCAAGCGTTTCGTCGAAGTCGCCGGTCGCGATGCGCTCGGCGCCCTCGGTCAGTTTTTCAATGGGGTCGATCATGGTCTTGGCGAGCAGGAACGACAAAAGCACCGAGACGAGAAGGCCGACGAGCAGTGCTTGCAGAATGATGAACAGCAGCTCAGAGTTCAGCGACGAGACCGTGGTGCGGCTGTCGCGGATGTAGATGATGAAGCTGTTGTCGCCGCCGGAGATGGGGATGGCAACATCCATATAGCTTGCGGCAAGGTCGCTGTGATCGCCGACCTCGCCGTTGCGCGCGGTGAGGATATTTTCCGTCTGCTCCAAGAGCTGGCCGTCCTCGTTGCTCGAAGCAAGCACTTCGCCGCTGCGGCCGTCGAGAACATAGTAGTTGCGGTTGCGCGAGTCAATGCTCAGTGTGCCGGAGTAGGCCTCGAGCATCGTTTGCAGGCGCGCGGCGCCGTCCTCCTGCGCGGCCTCTTCGCGCAGTGAGCTCACGAACGCGGCGTTGGACTCGCCGAACACTTCGCTCATCTGCTCGTAAAAATCGTCAATATAGAAGTTCGTGACGCTGGTCATCAAAAACGCGCCCACCACCGCCATCAGCGAGGTGACGAGCAGCAGCATGATCATCACGAGCTTCATATGCAGGCTGCGGAACATAGCAGGAGACTCCTTTCCCGGAAAAGTGCGCGCAACTTACGCCTGCGCGGAGAAATAATAGCCCACGCCGCGGCGCGTGAGGATGTAGGCCGGCGCGGCGGGGTTGTCCTCAATCTTTTCGCGCAGGCGGCGGACGGTGACGTCCACCGTGCGCGCGTCGTCGCCGACGTAGCCATAGTTCCAGACCTGCTCCATCAGGTCGACGCGGGAGAAGACCTTGCCGGGGTGGCTGGCGAGGAACGTCAAAAGCTCATACTCGCGCTGTGTGAGGTCGATGGGCACGCCGTTTTTGCGCACCTGAAAGCTGTCGGTGTTGATGGTGATGCCGCCGCCGGCGCTCATGGCGTTGTCCTCCGCCGCGGGAGCGGAGAGCATCGTTGTGCGGCGGATGTTCGCTTTGACGCGCGCGAGCAGCTCGCGCATGGAAAAGGGCTTGGTGATGTAGTCGTCCGCGCCGATCTCAAGGCCTAAAATTTTGTCCTCCTCCTCTTCGCGTGCGGTCAGGATGATGACGGGGACGTTGTCGCCCTCGGCGCGCAGCGCGCGGCAGACGTCAAAGCCCATCATTTTGGGCATCATCACGTCAAGGAGAATGAGGTCGGGCTTTTTCTCGCGCGCCATGGCAAGGCCCGCCTCACCGTCGTAGGCCTCGAGCGTGTTATAGCCGGTGCGCTGGAGGTTGAAGCGGATGATATCGACGATGTTTTTCTCGTCCTCGACAATGAGGACGGTTTTCTTCTGTTCCATCAGTTCTCTTTCTCCTGTCTCTCTTTTTGCGCCGTGCGCAGGGCGTGGACCTTGAGGATGCCGCAGACGGTCTTCGCATCTTCAATCTCGCCGCGCATCACGCGTGCGAGCATGTCGGAAAACGGCGTGCGGTAAAGCTCTAAAAACTCGTCCTCGTCAGGATTTTGCTCACCGAAGGTCAGACCCTCGGCAAGATAAAGGTGCAGCACCTCGCTGTAGCAGCCGGGGGAGACGAGGAGCTTGCCGAGATTCGTCATGCGCTTCGGCGTTGCGCCCGTTTCCTCCTTCAGCTCACGCAGCGCGGCCTCATCGGGGTCCTCGCCACGCTCCAGTTTCCCTGCGGGAATTTCCTCAAGCACACGGGAGAAGACGTAGCGATACTGCTTTACGGTGAGCACGTTGTCGTTTTCGTCAAGAGCGACGATGGCGACGCCGCCGGGGTGGTCGGCGACCTCGCGCACGCTCGTTCTGCCGTTCGGCAGGAGCACGTCGTCGCGGTAGATATGCAGAATTTTTCCCTCGTAGATCGTCTCGCGGGAAAGCTGGCGTTCGGTCAGATCCATGATAAAACTGCCTCCTGAGTGCGGCGGATCGCCGCCAAAGCATGGGATAGATACTAAAATTATAGCACGGCGGCGGGCGGAATTCTACTATAAATTAAAGTGGATGGGCAGAATAGAGCGGAATGCGGCGCTTTTTCGAATTGTTACGTTTTTGTGACAGCCCTTGTGCTGGGCGAAAAAGTATGCTACACTATCATGGAAGCGCAAAGGAGGCGATGTGCCGTGGCGGAGAAAAAGGGGATAAAAATCGCGGCGCAGAACCGCAAGGCGTTCCACGACTATTTTGTCGAAGACCGCTACGAGGCGGGCATCGAGCTCAAGGGCACGGAGGTCAAGTCCATCCGCGCCGGCACGCTCAACCTGAAAGACAGCTATGTCATCGTCAAAAACGGCGAGGCGAACGTGCTGTCGATGCACATTTCGCCCTACGACAAGGGCAATATCTTCAACCATGACCCCGACCGGCCGAAGAAGCTCCTTTTGCACAAGCGCGAGATAGGCAAGCTCTATTCGCTCATCAAGCAGGACGGCTACGCGCTGATCCCGCTGAGCGTTTACTTCAAGGACGCGCGCGTGAAGGTCGAAGTCGGTGTGTGCAAGGGTAAGAAAAACTACGACAAGCGCGAGGACGCCGCCAAGCGTGACGCCAAGCGCGAGATCGACCGCGCGATGAAAGCGCGGAGATAAGGAGAGAAATTATGGCAAATCCGATCGTGACCATCGAAATGGAAAGCGGCGCGGTGATGAGCGGCGAACTCTATCCAGAGATCGCGCCCAACACCGTCAACAACTTCATCGCGCTGGCAAACTCCGGTTTTTACGACGGCGTGGTGTTCCACCGCGTCATCCCCGGCTTTATGATTCAGGGCGGCGACCCGGACGGCAACGGCACAGGCGGCCCCGGCTACGAGATCAAGGGTGAATTTTCCGCCAACGGCTTCAAGAACGATCTTAAGCACACGCTGGGCGTTCTCTCGATGGCGCGCACGATGATCCCCGACAGCGCGGGCAGCCAGTTTTTCATCATGGTGGCCGACGCGCCGCACCTTGACGGTCAGTATGCGGCGTTTGGTAAGATCACCGAGAATGCGCAGGCCGCTGTGGATATCTCCCGCGTGAACCGCAACATGTACAACGACATGCCGAAAAAGCCACAGGTCATCAAGACCATCCGCGTGGATACGCAGGGCGTTGACTATCCCAAGCCGGAGAAGATGTAATTTCATTTCCTTTTGCTTTCGTATACCTGACGGGTTTCCCGTATTCGCGGCGCACTTGTCGTGCGCCGCTCACACGGGGGCGTACCGGTTTCGACGGGGGTGTGGAGGCAGGATAAGCGGGCAGAGGCGCCTGGCCTCTATAAAACGGGTAACTTATAAATTAAAGAACAACAACGAAGTTGCTCTCGCTGCCTAAGTAGGCGGCCGTCTGAACCGGAGAGGCCACGGACCGGGGAAGGCGTCGTAAACGTGGCGTCCGTGAGGCGGGAAAGAGTTGACCTGCCCACGCATCATGACTCTACCAAAGCGTAAGGTCCGTCAGGTGTCCTTGCGCGGAGGGAATGTTTAAATCCTGACTGTGCCCGGAGAAAGTCCTGTTAAAGTGCTTTCGGACGCGGGTTCAACTCCCGCCGCCTCCACCATAAGGTGGCAACAATTTGGATATTTTAAGCGCAACGCTTAGAATACCAAAGGGTTGCCGCCTTTTTTTCTTTCAAATTCCGCACTCAGAAAAAAAGATATTTTCGCGTTATTTTGGTAACTGGGGAGATTCGAACTCCCCCTTTCACAGATTCAAAGGTAAAATCCTGAGAAGCGCCCTTTTTGTGGGCGCAAATTAGAGCGTTCTTTCCTCAAAATTTCATACGATCTTTCGGGCGTCTGTTTGTTGGTTTCGTCGAAGCCATCAAAAAGGCGCCCTTTTTCATTTCCCGACGTCAAAAAGGGCGTCTCTGCCCAATCCATCACCCGGCCGGAGCATTTTTAGGATGCTCCGGCTTATTTTGTTGCTTACGAGGAGGACTTCACAATGAACGATCAGAACGAAACCACGCAGCTCCGTTACCTTGAAGAAACCGCCACCCGGCTGCGGCAGAACGGTTTTACGGTAGAACCGATCGAAGATCACCACCTGCCCGTCTGCTGGGAAAAAGGGCGTCTCTGCCGCGTATCCGGCAAGGGCAGCGTGTTGTACCGGCAAGAGAACGTGGACAGTATTCGGGCGCAGGATGCGCTGCAAACCGTGATCGACACCGCCAAAATGACTTCGGAATACATGGCAATTCTGGAAACCGCGCCGCGGCTCAAAGCCAGCGGACTGGATGGCGGCTACCGTATCCTCGCGGACTTCGGTGACGCGGTGCTGGCGGGCCACCCCACCGAGCGGGGCGTCCAATTCGTGACTTGGGAGTGGGACTTCGACCGAGAGGGCGTCCATCACGGACATTATTTTCAGGACGACTACGACTCCGCCAAGCGCGACTTCACCCTGCGCAGCGGGCTTGTTCAAAAAGACGCCCTTTTTGAGACGGAGCAGCTTGCGGAGATCTACTGCGCGCTGGCGTTCGTCCGCGAGCAGGATGAAAGCCTTTCCTTCGGACGGGATCAGGAGCTGAAAGAACTCATGGAACAGGTCGGCGGACTGCTGCCTGCGGATGCTCTGCGGCAGCGGGACGCGCCGGAACAGAGCGGCATGACAATGAAATAAGTATTCACGCGGGCCGAGCATTTTTGCTCGGCTTTTTTATTTTAACAGGAGGAAAAGATGATGGAAATTTACGGCACGATCCACTTCAAACTCATTCTTCCGCACTTCCCCGGCTTTCAGCAGGAGCCGCTGCCGGCGCCTGTTTGCAGCCGCTCGCCGGAGTGTGACGGCTGCCCTTACCCCCGCCATGGCTTTCTCTGTTGGGGTGCGGACGGGACCTGTCTGCGGAGCCGAATGAACGAGATCAATGAGAAAAAGGAGGACAACGATCATGATGAGCGCAGTTCTGAGTAATCCAAGCCACCCTGAATATGGCGTAGCAACCATTCCGTTTCCCATTCCCCGTGACCAATACACATACTGCATGGACTTGTTGGAGGCGTTGGAGATCGGCGATGCGGTCAAAGCCGACTGCAAGGTGGAGAAGATCGACAGTTTCTACACTGTCCTGAAACGAGCGGAAATGCTCACGGTCAATGTGGAGGAGCTGAACTATCTCGCCAAGCGGCTGGAAAGCTTCGACACCGGCGAGGCCGCGCAGTTTCAGGCAATGGCACACAAGCTGGAGCTGTTCGAGCTGAAGGATCTCATCAACCTGACCTTCTGCTGCCAGCAGGCCACGGTCATCACCGACTTCTCCGACCTCGCCGCCATCGGCCGTGACCATTACATGAACCTGCACGGCGGCAGCGCAAGTGTGGATGAGCTGAACAAACTGGACGGCAAGGGAACCGCACGGCAGCTCATTGAAAGCGGCAGCGGCACGGTGACACCATACGGCGTGGTTTATGACAACGGCATGAAGTTAGAGCAGGTCTACGACGGTCGGTTCTTCCCCTGCTATTATTATGAGCCGAATGTCATCACCGTTGCGGTGACATCCAAAACCGAGCCGGAGGACACCAATCACATCACATGGCTGTTCCTTCCCATGGTGCAGGAGGAGATCGACCGTGCCCTCCTTCGCGGGGACATCACAGATCCCGCCGATGTCCGCCTGCGGCTGGAGGACAGCCAACTTCCCAATGAGGTGGATGTCCTGTTGGATATGGAGTACGAAAACCTCTCCGACCTCAACGAACTGGCAGAGGCAACGGATGGGTTATCAAAAGCGGATATGGAAAAGCTGGGTGCCGTGGTTACGCTGGCAAAGCCAAAGTCCGCGGCACAGATCAAAAACCTTGCGGAAAACCTCGATCTGTTTGACTTTGCCCCCGACGCGCACTCTCCCGCCGAGTACGGCAAGTACATGATCCGCCAGTCCGGTCACTTCGAGTATGACGAAAACCTCGACGCTTTTTATGACTATGAAAAGTATGGCGCGGAGCGCATGAACGCGGAAGACGGGATGTTCACCGACCGGGGTTACATCGCCTATAAGGGCTATATCAGCATGGAGGAAGTGATGAACGGCAGCCAGAGCAACCGCATGGAGATGGGAGGGCTTTCACGATGATCATTCAGGCAGAACTGAAGTGTAAGCAGACCGGGTGCGAGGCAGACCCCTGCGCCGTGGATAAGGTCATTGAGCTGCCAAGCCAGCGGTTCCAACAGTTCAGCCACGCACTGCTGGCCGACTACGATTTCATCGCAGAAAACAAAAATGCCATCCGACACGATGATGACTCCAGGCACTGCCTGCTCATCCTCGACGCGGAGGGAAAGGACGGTTTCCTTGTTGACCCACAGGGGTACAACTACGCCCGGTACAGTGCCTTTGTCCCCAATGCCCGCAGTTTGCTGACGCCGGATATGGGGATCGACCGCAGTTACCTTTCGCCGGCAGAGCCATGGCGTAATGAAAATCGGGATGAAATGCTCCGCATGACGCTGCGTGTCGATGGAAAGCCGGACTACATCCTCGTCCTCCCCGCTGATGAGGAATACCTCGACGCTGTGAGGGCTTACCTTGATATTGATGTTTTCGCGGATGCCATGCTCTGTGATATTCGCTTTAAGGTACCATACATTGGGGAACTGATTTGCGATACGGATTGCCCCGCCGTGGAGGATTACAACGATTTTGCCGAAGCCTTGGAGGATATCTGGCAGCAGGACGGGATGCTCCTTACCTACGCCGCCGTGCTGGAGGCCGAGCGGCCGGATACCCTGCACCGCGCCTGTGAACTCCTGCGAGATCTGGACAACTATCAGCGCATCACAGAGGGCGCCTACGGTTACGGTCAGCAGCGATTGCAGGAAACACTGGGGCTGGATGATGAAGCCATCTATGAGCTGGACGGCTACATGGATTTTGAGAAATACGGTCAGGACTGCATGGAAACCGACTGCGTGACAAAAACAGAGTTCGGCCTGCTGCGCCGCTTGGACCCGCCCTTCCCGGAGCAGCGGCAGGAACAGAGGATGATGTAAGCAAAAGCGGCTCGATCCATTTGGAACGAGCCGCTTGATAGGCAGATAAACTGGAATTTCACGTTGCAATTCAATCAGAATACGGCTTTTAGGATATAGGATACTCATGCCATTCCACATTGTTTTTTAGGTCTTGATTTTCCTTTTCGGCATTGTATTCTTCTTGTGTGGCTTTTTTGCCGCTTATCATGAAATTATCCATCGTGTATGCCTGCCCTGTGGCAGATAAGACATCAGTTATAACAAGGCCGTCTTGAGTGAAGCCGATAGTAGCAACGCCCTCCTTTGAACCCAAATCATCGGAATAGATAAAGGTGCCATCCGTTTTGAGGTTTTCAAATGTACGATAGTCTGTCCGATAGCCATACACATGGTCATCACTACTATGAAGAACTAAATATCCTCCGGTATCGCCAGTTACACCACAAACAAAAACGACCGCTTCTTCACTACCGTCACCATCCAAATCAATCATCGCATAGTTTTGAATAGCCATATAGGCATCATCCGGATTAAATAAAGATGGAATATCGGCTATATTAACAGAAGCAAAATCAGAGCCATCATTAGTAGCATAACAGAACAGCTGTTTGCCCTTCAAAACATCTTGCATATTAGCTGGTGTCGAATTACTTGAACAACTAACCAATGCTAAAACACCAACCAATGCCAAAACTAATGTTATCAACTTTTTCATAACAACACCTCTGCCAAATCCCGATTTGTTTACCTCATCATAGCGTATCCCCAGTAATGTGTAAAGCCAAATTCTACACCGAAAGGAGATCTTAACCTTGAAAAAAACAACACAATTCCATATCCGACCTGCCCGCCCGGAGGAGGCGGGCTTATTTTATACCCAGCACCTCGAAGAAGATAAGCGGCTGGGTACCGTTGGCCATGTCCGCATGGACTTCGGGCGCAGCGGCAACGAGTTCTGGCATACATGGTGGCCTCGTGGCCCGGAGGAGCTGAACAGCCCCGCATTCAAGCTGGAGCTGCAGAAGGTCGTGGACACGCTGCGGGAGAGTGTGCTGAAAAACCGCTTCGCGATGGAGCGTTTTTGCTATGAACACGGCGGAAAAATCAGCGGCGGCTGGACACAAAACTACGGTTACATCGTGGAAACGGAGCATTACCGCTACTGCCTGCGCTGCAATCCGTCTCCGGGCGATTATAACGGCTACCTCGCGGTATACGATTTGACCGTCCAACGGCAGAACATGGCGCGGGACAAGCCGCTGGTCGGTCGTGTGACCTACGCCAACGGCGATGCACAGGATTTTACCGATGCCGAAGCCTTTCTCAAATGTGTCCGAGAGGAATTGCCGTACCGCCCGACCACAGGTCTGCGCTATGAAGTGCTGACCGACGATCCCACTGTTCGCAAGGCGGTGGATGATATCATCTTTGACCTTTATGGCGAGGAGAATCCCCGCCAGTTGGAGGAATACCAAAAACGCCCGATCAGGGCATGACAATGGGAGGAATGTGAGTATGGACAGAAAAATGGTGAATTTTATCAAGGAGCAGTATCCCCCCGGCACCCGCATCCGGCTCAATTCGATGGAAGACCCTTACGCGCCCATTCTTCCCGGCACTGAGGGCGAAGTGGACTTCGTGGACGACGAAGGACAAATTTTTATGAAGTGGGACAATGGCCGCACGCTGCCGCTCGTCCCCGGCGAGGACAGCTTTACGGTACTGCCGCCCAAGCTGACCACCCTCAAGCTGTATATGCCCCTGACCGCCGATCTCTACGAGCGGAACGAGTACGGTGATTTCGACGACAGCAGCACATTGCTGGAGGGCAGTGAGCTGCGCGGCTATCAGGATCAGATCACGGCGGCGCTGGTGAAAAACCGGATGCCGGAGGAGGCGGAACGAGGGCTCATGCATTGGTATGATGAAGTCGACAGCGTCAATACCAAGGTGCGCACCGCCGTCTTCGCCGTGGAGGAGCGTGATCGCCAGCTCTGGGGTGTGGCGGAATGCCGCGTCGCCGGGGAATTATCGGACACAGAACTGGAAACCTTAAAGGAATACCTCACCGGACAGGCATCGGACGGCTGGGGCGAGGGCTTTGAGCAGCGGGATATCCTTGTGGATGGTGGAAGTGAACTGTATGTCCACCTTTGGAACTCGGACGAGTGGAGCATCCAAACGGAGCAGGAGCTTTTCTCCCCCAAGCTGGCGGATGGACTGCCGGAGCTATGCTTCTCCACCCTCCCCGGTACCGGTGAGCTCATCTGTATCAAGCGCGGTGAGAGCGGCTACTATCCCAGCGATTGGAGCACAGACGATCCCGCACATAACCGTGAGATAGCGGACTATAACAACGAGCGGCTTGGCGTTACCCCCGCACAGGAGAAAGCCATGAAAACGGGTTCCATGTTCGGCTGGGGTGTCCCCGGCGCTGACCCCGGTTACTATGAGCAGAAAATGGGAGGAATGAAGTTTGGCTAAGAAAGTGTTTGCCGTTTATCTGGCAAAAGAGGACGTTCCAAACAGCGAAGCCTACGCAACGCTGGAACTGCCCGCCTCCCCGTGGGAGGTGGTGGATGCGCTGGACAAGGTACGCCTTCAGACAGATGACATCCTGTACATGGAGATTGAAGACTACTATGCCTTTGCGTATCTCGCTCCACATTTGGACAGGTTAGAGATCAGCCTCAACGAGCTCAACGACCTTGCCGCACAGCTTGCGGCATTGGACGAAGTGCAGGAGGTTGCCTTTGACGGTTTCCTGCGTATGGAGGTGCAGAATAAAGTCGATACCAACGGCGGCGTCATCACGCTGCAGGATCTGCGGGATCTGGCGGTCAGCGCAAAAACAGACTGTTACCATGTGGTGGATGCCGCGGATGACGCCCAGCTTGGCCGCTTCTACGCGGAAAACGACTTTGTGCCGGAACTGGAGGGCATATCGGATGCGGTATTCGAGATGCTGGACTTTGCCGGCATCGGAAGAATGATGCGGTGCAGCGAAAACGGCGTTTTTGTGAACAGTCTGTATGTGCTGCGGGATGGCGAGCTGACAACCGCACCGCCCGTCCAAAAGACGCTGCCGGAAAAGCCGGGATACCTCTTCCGGCTCACGCTTGGACTGCATCCCGACATTGGAGGTAACCGCACGACGGAGTTGGATATTCCGGCGTCAGAAGAAGCGCTGGCTGCGGCGCAGGAGCAGCTCGGCACTCTGAATTGGGAAAATACCGTTGTCCTCAACTATGACGGTATTCTTCCCAACGCTGCCTTTTTCGCAGACCTCCCCTCTGAACTGGAGGCGTTCAACGAGTTCGCCAAAGCAGTGCAGGATATTCCTTTTCCTGAAAAGCAGCTTCCAAAGTTGAAGGCTCTGCTGAAGCAGTTTGAGGTGCAGGACATTGCGACCGCCATAAGCCTGACAGAGTGTCTGGATGACTACGTTCTCACACCGGAGATCAGCTCACCGCAGGAGACAGCCATCGACCAGCTTCGCTTTATGACGGACGATCATTCGGCGGAATTGCTGATCTCCCATGTAAACCTCTACACCTACGGCTGCGACATCATCAAGGAGGACAACGCAGCCATCACACCTTACGGTCTTCTGCACCGCGCGGACTATCAGCCTATGCTGACGCCGGTACAGGAAAAGATGGAGATGACAATGTGATGAATAAAGAACAGTTTTGGAATATTGTGGACGAAGTCCACTCGTCGACTGAACCGAGAAATCAGAAAGAAGTGCTCGCGGCACTTCGGAACCGGCTCAGAAATCTGCCGTCAGAGGAGATTTTGGAGTGGAAGCAGATTTTCAGCTTCTACCAGGACGCCGCAAGGAGAAACGACTTGTGGGCGGCGAGCGCTGCCATGGGGGCACATAGCTCCGATGACGGTTTTATGGACTTCCGCTCCTGGCTGATCTCGCAGGGGCGCGATGTATACATGTCCGCGCTTAAAGATCCCGAGTCGCTGGTATCGGTCAACACGGACGGACAGGAACTCAATTTTGAGGACTATGCCTACGTTCCATGCAAAGCCTATGCCGAGCAGCGCGCTTACGAAGAGATGTCCGTGGGAGATATCCTTGCAAGCTATATCAAGTGGGCGGCGACCAATGAGCAGCAGAAGCAGAACGATCCTGCCGCAGGAGAGAAAGTCATGCCTCAAAAGTCAACGGACTTTTTTGTGCAGTCGGCGATGCTGGGGAAATACGATCTGTATGACGAAATGGAGCGGCGGGAGCTGCCGGACGACGTTCTGCGCAGCTTGAAAGAGGATATCCCACAGCGCGGTGATATCGCAGACGGCTGGCAATATGAGGACCTGCCGCGGATCATGCCGAAGCTCTCGCAAAGGTTTCAGGAGAAGCTGGAACGTATCGAGCAGCGGGTAAAGGCGGCCCCAGTACCGACACAGCGCAGAGAGCTAAAAGACAAAGCGCTCCGGCGCTTCCTCGGGACGCTTCCGTGTACATCACAGGCAGAAGTAAATCTCCTGAGCGACCGCATGGCCGGAATGACGGAGCAGGATGAGACGATCCTGTCGGCTATGATCGAGCGGAACGATCCACGCACGGCGGAACGGGTGCTGGAGCTCATGGATGATATGAAAAACTGTGAGGTGCTTGCAGGCGTCGGCAGCTATAAAGCTCTGGGAGAATACTGCGTTGCGCAGGAGAACAACGTACCGCGGGAGCTTTACGAATACCTTGATCTGGAAGCGCTGGGGAAGCACTATCAGGAGGAATATCCCGGTACTTTCGTTGGGAACGACTATGTGCAGTTCCCGCAGCCGTCGCAGGGGATGGAGATGAAGATGAAGATGTGATGGGGAAACGTGTACTTCCATTTATGGTAGCACATCCTGTAGGAGCTGTAGAAGACTATATCATTACTTGGGTAGTATTCAAAAATATTTTGCCTTATCCCGCCTATCCGGCGGATGAGAAATAATCAACTTAGAGGCCGATTTTCCGAAAGGGGATCGGCCCCTTCTTTTTTTATGCCCTTTTCGGGAAATCACCCCGGAAAGGAGAAAACATGCGCGATGAACAACTGTTGGCTTACCTCAAAGGCTCCTGCTCCGGCAGGAAAAACCGCGTTGGCGGAGCAACGCTGGAGCGAACACTCCATGTCAGCGGGACCGACCTGCGAAAGCTGGTGAATCAGCTGCGGCGCAAGACCCATCCCATCGCCAGCGACCGCAGCGGCTACTTTTACGCCACAACTGCCGGTGAAGTCTACGACACCATCCGCCAGCTGAAACGGATGGCGGCGGGACTGGAAGCGGCCATCAATGGTCTGGAACGGTCTATGGATCGGTTCCGTGAGAACGAGGAGGCCGGACATGGCTAAGCCGCCCTTTCCCTGGATCGGCAGCAAGGAGAAGATCGCACCGTACATCCTGCAGCTTTTCCCGCCCAAGCTGACGCAGTATGTGGAACCGTTCGGCGGCAGCGGCGCAGTGCTGCTGGCTCTGCCGCCGGACTCAAACCGATTGGACATTTATAACGACTTGGATGCCGAGCTGGTGAACCTGTTCTCTTGCATCAAGGAATGCTCCAATGTTTTGCTGCGGGAACTGAAATTCCTGCCCATCCACGGCCGCAAGCTCTTCGAGTATTACCGGGACTTTGTCGCCCACAAGGAGGTCTACTTTCAAAATGTGCAGGCGGAGATCGAGTGTCTGGGAGATCGCTCCTGCTTTACGGAGGAGCAGGCCGGAGAACTGCTCCCCATTTTTCAGGAGCGGCTGGCGCTTTACGATGTAAAGCGAGCAGCGGCGTATTACCTTGCCATCCGCGGCAGCTTCAGCGGGACGATCAACTCTTTCGGTGTCAAAGGGTTGGATGTCGAACGCTGCCTAAAGCTGTTTCCACCGGTGTCCGCACGGTTAAAAGATGTGCCGCTGGAGAACAAAAACGCCTTGCAGCTCATTCGGGAACGAGATAAAAAAGGCAGTCTTATCTATGCCGATCCGCCCTATGTCAAAACGGAGCGGCTCTACCGTGTCGCTGGGAAGCTGGGACGTTTCCGCAGATTCCATGTCCGGCTCTGGCAGGTACTAACTGGCCGTGACAGTTATGTGGTACTGTCCTACAACGACTGTCCCTTTATCCGTAAGCTCTATCAGGATTGGTACATTTCATCTTTCCAGCGCAGCAATCCGCTCTCCCAGAAAAAGGGCTCGTCCTTCGGCGAACTCATCATCACCAACTACGATCCCCGCCCCTATATGACCAGCCAGCTAAACCTCTTCGACGAGCCGTTGGGCGAATGGGAGCTGAAGCTGGTCCATATCCCAAAATATCCACCAAGGAGGAAAACAGCATGAAATTCAATTTGAACCATGATCCTAACAATAAAACTCTTTCCATCCCTCGCGCCGCTTTGCAGCTCTCCGGCCTTGCAGGCGTCAGCGACCTGATCCTCCATACCGATAGCGGCTGTATTCTGCTGCTGCCGGGAGGCCCCACCGTGGCAGAGCTACTGAAAACCATTTCACTCATCTCTACCGTTGCGCCGCAGCTGATCTCCCGTCTGGCGGAGCGAAGCCAGATGGCAATGGAGGCCGGAATGTCGGAAGCGGCGTGCGGCGCCTGTGAACACGAACCCCACTGCTCCGGTCTTGAAATCCCACCCTGCCAGCTGGCGGAGGCAGGGATCTCGCCCAACACCGCGCTGGAGTCCTTTGTAGAGAAGGGCAGAGTCATCGTGCAGGCAGCGGAGAAAACCGCCGCAGATGTGCTCATCGACGAGCTGGACGATGATGTCCGCACCATGCTGGAGGATTCCGGTGTGCAGATGGAGGGCGTATGCCGTCTGCTGGAAAAGGAGGAAATCTCAGAATGAATGACACCTATCTCTACCCCTACTCCTCTGCCGAGGCGAGAGAGCGGAACGAGCTTTCCCTCTGGCGGGAGAGCCACAAGGCGAACATCGCCTGCCGAAATGCTATCGAGGACGCCATTCGCCAGAACTTTGATGGCATGAAACTTCAGACAGATTGTTTAAAGGCCGTGCTGGACGAATACGGCTACAAGCGCACCGCATGGGTGCTCGCCAATACGCTGCACGAACTCAAGTGGGATGGGCGTTTTAGCTACGCCAACAAGCATTGGGCAGAGAAGATATATATTCCCACGGATCTCAACCACAACAGCGATTTTGTTGTCCGAAGCCATCCGGCCGTGCTGGATGGTTTTGTCAGTTTTTACCGCAAGGCGGTGCAGGCGTTAAATCTCTTTGGCGCGGAGCATTGTGTCGGTGACCGCGCCGAGCAGGACTATACCGGCAAGGTGCTGGTGCTGTCACCGGATGTACTGCGAGAACAGTATTGGGGACAGAAATACCAGCTTCTATATGCCCAAAGCGGCTTTGGTTGCAAGCCCCATTCCAGCGGTCGAGCGGTCTTTGCCACCAGCCTTGCGGACGGTGAAACTGCCAGATGGAATCGGGAGGATTTTGTCGGCGTACTGGATGACAAGTTCCTGCCGGAGTGGGCAAAGCCGAAGCTGGCAGAGCTTCAAGCGCAGGAGCAGACCGACGCGCCCACGATGGGCGGCATGAATATGAAGTGAGGAGGATGTCTGAATGTGCATGACCTATTACACCGTGGACGATCTCCGCCCCGGAAGGCCCGGATGGGATGTGAGGCAGTTTTCTGCATTGGCGGAGGCCATCGACCATTACCGGACGCTCCCCATGGATGGGACCCGTGTCCTTGGTATGATGGATGATGCCCACGCCTATGAACTCATCCGCTGTGTGCGCCTTTTCCCCGGCGACGCCCAGGGCGAGGATGTTCTGGCGGCAGATTACCGGCGCAGCGGCTTGACGAAAAAAGATGCCTCCCTGAGAGTTGCGCTGGACGGTTGCTTAGAAACTCTGCATCCCCGATTTCTGTTGGAACCGGAGCGTTTGGTTCCCGTTCCCCAAAGCAGAAAGCTGCGGGAAGAGCTGCGGGAGGCACTTCTCTGGCAGGGCTATGAAGAAAACTATGAGTCTGCCATCCGCTCCGTCTTTGTGGGCGGCGTTGGTTGGATCTCACCCCAGGATGTGAAAAAGCAGCGGCAGCTTCCACTTGTGCTGAGCTACCGGGTAGACGGTATGTCGAAAGACGGCGCCTATCTCTCCTTAGAGTTGGAACCTTGGGAATATGACCTTCTGCTGGAGCAGACGAAAAATTACTATAAAAAAAAGAAAAGAGGAACACAAAATGAAACGAATGCTATCCCTCTGCGCTGCGGCGCTGTGCCTGACTTTGGCACTGACTCCCACTGCGCTGGCGGCGGACTTTGAACCCGCGGTGCCGGACGCCAAGGTCTGCTACCCCACCGCCATCGTCCGAAACGACGATGGCACAGAACTGAAGAAAATCTATGATCTGAGTCCGGAAGACGATCCTGCGGGCATTGCGCGCTCGGACTTTGAAAAAGACGGCTATCATTATACGCTCGTCGATCTGTTGCGCCAGGAACTGCCGGAAAACGAGAGCCGCCAGCACACAGAGCATGTTTCTATCGAGAGCGCTAAAAAGGATATGGAATCCGTGCTGGCGCTGCTGCCGCAGGAACGGGAGTTCATCACGGACGACGGACTCATGGGCACGCTCACGCTGAAGCTCGACACCGTGCAGGTCGAGCCGTCCGGCTACGGCAGTTCTACAAAGCAGCTTTCCGTCAAGCGCAGCTATCCCAATCTTGCCGAGCAGGATACACAGTACATCCCCAAGAGCATTGAGGACGGCGGCAGGACCCTGACGCTCTCCGACATTCAGTGGCAGACGGACAATACCGCCAACATGGACGGTTACGCCGTGGCAGACCGCTATACCGCCGTCGCCACCTACACTGGCAGCGCCACCAGCAGCTATGTGAAAGGCTATACGGTTACAGCGGATTATACCGGCACGGTGAGCCGCATCGCATTAAATCGCGTTCGCTATGTTGCCATTTTCGAAGGCGTGCCTATCCAGTCTGCAGAGCCTGCAAAAACTGCCGGCGCAGTGTCGCTCCGCTGGTCCTATGTGCTCATCCCCATCGGAGTCGTGGCTGCGGCAGGCGCGGGCGTCGGCGGCGCGCTGCTGGTAAAGCGCAGAAGAGAAAACGCAGATGAGGAGGAAACAGAAGAATGAAAAAGATTTTGACTTTCGCACTTGCTGTCAGTATGATGGCATCCCTTGCGGCCAGTGCCTCGGCGCTGGAATACAGCATTACCCCTCCGAAGGACTTTGACTTTGGCGGGGATACATCTATTGAGGTCATCCACACGGCAGATGGCGGTGCCATGCGCAACGAGGACGTGAGCAAGAACGCCGCGCTCATTCCGCCCGCCTTTGGCTCGGAGAGTATGAACGCGCTCAACACCGGCGAGTACCTGACGCCAAATCTTGCGCCGCGTACCCTTCCCACGGTCGGTGCCGTGATCAGCGGCAGCGGTGATGTGGTTACCCCAGGGAGTACGGTAAGCAGCGGCAACGGCTATCAGCCCGCTGCGCTGTTCACGGATGTGACGAGCGAGCTCTACTACAAAAACGGTTCCCTCGGCAAGATCGAGATCCCCACGCTGGGTCTGAGCGTGAGGATCTATCAGGGCACGGACAGCAAGACGCTCGTCAAGGGTGTCGGGCATTTCGAGGACACCTCCATCTGGGAGGGCAATGTCTGCCTCGCCGCCCATAACCGCGGCGCCAACAGCTACTTCGGGCAGATCCACACGCTTGATATCGGCGATAAGATCACCCTGACGACCAAGCTGGGGACGCGCAGCTACCATGTGACGGACGTCAGCAAGGTCAGCGAGACAGACCGCAGCGGTCTTGTGGATTCTGCTGAGAATATGCTCACGCTTTACACCTGCGTCTGCAACCAGCGGGACCAGCGCTGGTGCGTCACCGCAGTGGAAACTTGATTTTTTCTCCGTTTTGCCGGATCGGTTCTGTTCGACTTCCGTCCCTCACTTGTGCTATGTTCGTGCTGCAAAGATTTCCACATACACATTAGACTGGAGGTAGAACAATGAACAGATTGAAGAACATCGGGCTCGTCCTCTGCGGCCTTGCGCTGGGACTTTCGCTGAGTGTTCCTGCGGCGCAGGCGGTGGAATCGCTGAAAGCGACGCTTTCGACCAACCGCATCCTTGTAGACGGTAAAGAAGTCCGCCTGACGGCGTACAACATCAACGGCAGCAACTACGTTATGCTGCGCGATGTCGGCAAGACGGTCGGCTTCAACGTCTACTGGGACGCGGATACCAAATGCGTTCAAATTGAGTCGGATAAGCCCTACACCGGCGAAGCGCCGGTAAAGTCTGCGGCCACAAGGCCCACGGAACAGCCTGTGCAGACGGATATTGCTGCCGCAAAGCAGGACATCGTGGACCGCACCAACGCGCTGCGGCGTGAAAAAGGCGCTGCTGCGCTGCGTGTCAACGACAAGCTTATGCAGGCGGCGCAGGTGCGCGCCGATGAGATCGCCGCGAGCGGCGTCTACTCCCACACCCGTCCGGATGGGCGCAAGAGCAACACCGTCACCAACAGCAAATACACCGGAGAAAATATTCACAGTATATCGGAGCTGTATCTTGAGCAGCAGCAAAAAACGCTCTCCGAGGCGGTGGTCGAGCTGTGGTCTAACTCCAAGGCCCACGCGGACAACATGACGAGCTCCCGATACGGGGAGATCGGCGTTGGGTTGGCGCGCGGCATTGACAAAGACGGCCTCGACTGCTGGTACTGCGTGCAGGTCTTCCTGCTGGACGGTTACGAAGTCACCTGGGTGGATACGCCCGCGAATAAGTAAATATCAACTATCAGGAAAGAGCAGACCTTAACGGCCTGCTCTTTTTGCTACCTCTCTTGAGAAAGGAGAAATTATGAAACCTATGAAAAAACGCCTGTTGTCACTGCTTTTGACGCTGGTGACGATCTTGAGCCTGCTGCCGACTGCGGCTTTCGCTGCGTCGAACACGGGTTCCGGCCTCAAAATTACCACCAATCAGGCATATTGGAGCACGCGCCTGCTCTCCAACGGTACCCCGTACAGCTACCGCCCGCCGCTGGTGGACGGTAAGCTCGTGTACTGTATGGATAGCGGACTTGGCTATCACTACGCCACAAAATCATTCCTTGATTCGTACTCGTGGACATCCGGCTCCGGCGCGGACGCAGATGCCGTATTGCAGTCGGCGCTCACAAACAGTGGTCTCAGCGAGATGGATGCCGCGACCGTTGAGAACGTCAAATGGATGATGACCTACCTCAACGACTGCAAGGCATCCAATGTTGGCCAGCTTTTTATGGCCGTGCAGACGTATGTGTGGGATCACCAAAGCTATAAAGGCGAAGCCGGCGGAGACGGCGACGCGGGCGGCTATGCCAACGCAGACACCTACGAGCTGTATCTGAGTCTTATCGACTCCCTCCTTGCAAAAAAAGCAGCTGAGGATGCCGAGTTCCATCGTCAGATCGAGGAGTACGCTGCGCAGGGCATTGCCGCAACCATCGTGGAGGATGAGAGTGCAAGATGGGCGGTGTATGCGATCTCGAGCAACCGCAAAAATCAGTCGTTTTTTAACTACTACGGCCCGCGCAAACTTGTAACGGGCGAGCCTGCGCCCGACCAGCCCGAGCAGCCTACGGGCGGCACGGGCAAGATCGTGCTGAAAAAGACTGCTGGCGGTACCACATCCGGTCTCGCCGGCGCACGTTTCAGCATCTATTTTAACGGGCAGATCGTCGGCAGCGACATCACCAATGCACAGGGTGAGATCTATGTTGAGGATGCCGCCACCGGCCTTTGGAGCTTCGTAGAAACCTCCGCACCGGACGGCTTCTGCGTCGATCCCACACCGAAGAGCGTGTACGTAGATGTAACTGAGGGTGACCGCGAATACACCGTTGCGGCGATCAACTACGAAAAGCCCGATATGAAGATCATCAAGCGCGACGCCATGAGCGGTAAGCCCATCGCCGGCACAGTGTTCTCGGTGAAGTCTGTCACCAGCAGCTATTCCACATCCGTCACCACAGGTACAGATGGCTCCGCAACGCTCTCGGCCATTCCTGCCGGTGTCTATGTTGTGCGCGAGGAATCCGTACCAGAGCCGTACATCGTGAGCAATACGGAGCAGACCGTAGCGCTCCGACCCGGCAAAACCTCTGAGGTGCGCTTTCAGGATTACCAAAAGCCCGGTCTGGAAATTTTGAAGAAAAACATTGCCACCGGGGAGCCTATCGAGGGCGTCACCTATCTCATTGAGCAGATCGACGGCAGCTACTCCACCAGCGCCACCACAGACAGCGCAGGGCGCATCTTCCTCGATTCCATCCCCGTGGGCAGCTATCGCATCACGGAGAAAAATGTGCCTTCCCATGTCATTCTCTCTGAGATCCCCCAGGAGATCCATCTGGAAGCAGGCTGCACCAGAACGGTGACCTTCTTCAACGCGGTCAAGTCCTCCCTGACGATCCTGAAGCGAAACAGCGTCACCGGCGATCCTCTCTCCAATGCCAAATTCCATATCTATTACGGTTCGGACAATACCACCACCGGCGAGATCAACGACCTCGGCGTGTTCACAACGGATGAGATCGGAAAAATCACCCTCACCGATGTAAACCGTGGCTGGTACAAGCTGGTGGAGGAGTCCGCTCCCAAGGGCTTCGGCATTCAGGGCAGCGGGGTCACCGAGTTCTATCTGGAAGCCAACACCTCCAAGACCGTAACGGTGGACAATGTGCCTCACAGTGCCCTCGTCGTGTACAAATATGACGCCAAAACCGGAAAAGGACTGGAGGGCTGCCGCTTTGAACTGCGTTATCTCAGCGGCAATACCAGCGGAACAGGCGGTACGGTCATCGGGACTTATGTGACCGGCCCCAACGGGGCATTCACCGTGACAAACCTTAAAAAAGGCACTTATGTCTGTCAGGAACTCGAAAGCGACGGAAATCATATCATCGACCGCGAACCCCAGACGGTGTGGATCTCCGGCGAGGATCAGGATGTGGTGACGCTCCGCTTCGGCAATGCTCCTCTGGGATCGCTCTTGATTACTAAACTGAGCGATGACAACAAGCACGAACCGCTCTCCGGCGTAGAGTTCCTGTTGACCGACAGCAGCGGCAATTATCTCGGCAACGACAACGGCCGCTTCGCCACCAATGCCGCGGGCGAAATTCTGGTGGATGGTCTGGAACCCGGCATGACGGTCATTGCCCGTGAAGTCAGAGCAAAAACGGGCTACCTGTTGGATGACAGCCCCCAGCACGCGCTCATCAAGAGCGGCGAAACGGCGCATTTACAGTTTTTGAACCAGCCTGCCGGTAATCTCATCATCCGCAAGGTCAGCTCCGGCCCCAACGGGGAGCCGCTGGAGGGCGTCGAGTTTAAGATCACCTACGCGGATGGCAGCTTTGTCCCAGACGCCAACGGCGAACTGTCCAGCAACGGCATTTATTACACCAATAAATCTGGTGAGATCCGCATTTCCGGCGTCGTCGGCACCGTGGTAGCAACGGAAACCAAGACGATTCCGGGGTTCACCATTGACGAAGCGACCCGCACACAGACCGTGGTTGTTAACCCAAACGACACGCAGACACTGACCTTTTACAACAAACCCACTACAACGTTGATTCTCCAGAAATACATTTCCGGCACGAAAAATGAACCGCTTGCCGGGGTACAGTTCCTTGTGACCGACTCCTCCGGTGCGGTAGTCGGCCCCAACAACGGCTACTATACCACCGACGCTGCAGGCCAGATCGTCATTGAGGGTCTGACCGACGGCATGACTGTTACCGCAAAAGAGGTCAAATCTGTGGATGGTTTCGTGCTGGACGGGACGCCGCAGAGCATTAAGATCGACCAGAGCCAGTCTCCCCAGCGCATGACCTTCTGGAATGAGCGACAGGGCGCGCTCATCATCAACAAGCTGTCCTCTCTGGACCGCAAGATGCCGCTGAAAGGCGTTACCTTCAAAATCACTACGGCTACCGGCGAGTTCGTCCCCGACGAAAACGGAAAAATCAGCTCCAACGGTCTGTACTATACCGACGAAAACGGTCAGATCATTCTCAAGGGCGTCACCGGCACACTGGTGGTGACAGAGGAAAAATCTATCTCCGGTTACACCATCGACGAGAACACCCGCACGCAGACCGTGGTGGTCAACCCCAATGACACGCAGTCCCTCTATTTTGTGCGCTTTGTTCCTTGACAATCTGCGTGGAAACACGCAACAAAGCAAGGCAGATTCTGAAGAATCTGAACTCTATGCTTGATTCGGCAGGGGCAGAACCTGCCTGACCCGGTGTGACGGGTAACAAAAACTCTGAATCTCCGACGTGCAGATTTGTAGTGTCATGCAATCTGTACGAAGCTCGGTAAAGAGCGGTAGCATGGTCTGAGACGGCTATGCCCGCAGGAGGCTATAAATCGGTCATGTCCAGAATGTCTTGTTGCAACCGACAAAAGTCCCGAATGTACGGCTCGTAAAGGCGTAGGATGATTATACAGCCATCCGCTCCCATGTGGAGTGCTGTCGCCGTCGAAATCTGAAGTAGTGGAAAACGGCAGAAAACCAAAAAGGTCGAATGTCTTTGGCAGAATATCACACAGGCCAAAGACGGCAGCCGGGTCAAAGGGACGGGCTAAAACCGATATGTAAAGCTAAGGCATAGGGAACAAAGGAACCGTGGACGGACACATCCCAAGATGTAAACAGAATGACACTTCTGTCCGCACAGGTAGGAAATGACCTGTTAATCCGCGGGACAGCAGCCCGTAGTAGTGATGAAACTCCTGTAATGGGAGTGGAGCGAAGGGGCATAGTCAATGCAGATTTGTATGTGAACAGAAAGTCGAGGAAGCCGTAGGCATACCTGACTAAAACCAGAAACACCAATTCCAGAGAGGAGGCGGTGCGTATGGCACAACAATTCGACTACCCAAAAACCGAAACTCAATTACGCGAAATTCAAGATGCACTGTATCAGCACAGCAAAGAAGTCTATGAGTCTGGCGGCCGTCCAGCATTCAAAGGACTTCTGGAGATTATGTCAGCAGAGTCAACCATTATCACAGCAATCCATAATATCAAAGGCAATCATGGAAGCGAAACCCCTGGTGTAGATTCCAAAACCATGCGCAAAGATTATCTTCAAAAACCATTCCCGTGGGTTGTAGCAGATATTCAACGTGCATTTAAGTATTTTGAACCCCAGCAGATACGGAGAGTATATATCGACAAACCGGGAAAATCAGAAAAGCGGCCTCTGGGCATTCCTGCAATACGGGATAGAATTGTACAAGAATGTATGAGGATAGTGCTGGAACCTATATTAGAAGCACAATTCTTTGCACATTCCTACGGATTCCGCCCCATGCGAGATGCGGCTATGGCCTTAGAACGAGTTGACATTATAATGCACAACACGGGAAATTACTGGATTGTCGAAGGTGACATCAGCAAATGCTTTGACCGTATCGACCACAGCATACTCATAAAGCGGTTGTACCACATGGGTATCAAGGATAGGCGGGTCTTGCAGATTATCAAGGCCATGTTAAAAGCCGGGGTCATGGAAGAATGCGCCGTAAACGAAGAAGGAACACCGCAGGGCGGCCTAATCAGCCCACTACTCGCGAATGTTTATTTAGATATTATGGATGAATGGGTATCAAAGCAATGGGAAAATAAACGAACCAGACATCAGTATGTACAGGACCAGAGCAGGTACGCGGTCATGCGCAAGAAAACCACTCTTGTTCCCGGATACCTTGTCAGATACGCGGATGACTTCATCATTGCAACAGACACCCGAGCACATGCGGAAGACTGGAAAGCTCGCTTGCAATCCCTTCTTCAGGAAAAAATGAAATTGACATTATCCCAAGAAAAAACACTGATAACAGACATCAGAAAGAAGTACATCAAATTCTTAGGCTACGAGTTCAAAATGGTTCGGGGGAAATCCCGCAGAGGCTACATCCCAAGAACGATTCCAGACCGTGAGCGATTAAAGCGCAGAGCTGACAAAATCGCGGAAGACATCAAAAAGATTCCCGGTAATTACAGCCGTGAGCAAATGGTTGGTGCAATAAACCGCATCAACAGTCAGATAAGAGGGATTATCCAATATTATCAATGCTGCACATGGGTAAATATTGCCATGCAAAAACACAGCAGAAAATTGCAACTTGCGGCAAGGCGCCGCTTGAAACAGTACAACGGGAAATGGATTCCAGCAAATCAAACCCGGAACCTTCCTCGAGTACACCAACAATACAAACAGAAAATTCCCTCTATCAAATACCGGGACATCTATGTAGGCTTTACAGCGCTTACCTTTTGCAGATGGGAAAGAACTCCACCTAAAAACCAAGCTGAGACACCATACACCGACACTGGGCGGCAGTTGTATTTTGAACGTACGAAAAAGAAGAAAATGCAGGCGCGTCTGGATGAAATGTATTCGGATAGGTCGGCACGGGCAATCAGCTATGGCAAATGGGGGAAGTTCAACAATTTCGAGTTTATTATGAACAGGGCTTACGCTCTCAACCGTGATAAACTCAGGTGCCGGGTCTGTGGAGGTTGGTTAATCGCTAATACGCCATGGGCACACCGGATAAATCCATACCTCCCATTGGATAAGGTGAACCGTGTCAACAATCTGATTTCGCTTCATAAGAAATGCTTCATCGCGGTTAATAATCCGAATCAGGACATTAGTGAGTTTGATGTCAAAGCACAAAAGAAAATTGTCGGTTATAGGGACAAACTGGTTATTTCACATACACGCAACAAATAATTTGCATTGATGGAGCGCCGTGTGCGGTGAAAGTCGCACGCACGGTGCGAAGCGGGGGAAAATCCACCCTGACTGTCCCAGTCCAACTGGGATAAAAGCGGTGGATTACCTATCGCTATTATAATGCTCCCATCGGTGGGCTGGAGCTGGTGAAAGTGAATGCGGCGGACAAAACCCAGCGTATCCCCAACACCACCTTCGAGATCCGCCGTGTCAGCGATGGCGGTCTGGTGGACACCGTCACCACCGGAACGGACGGCCGCGTGTATGTCCCGCTGGAAAGCGGCAGCTACTATGCCGTGGAAACCGAGGCGGGCAAGGGCTTCCAGCTGGACAATACCCCCATCTATTTCGCCGTGGAGGATGGCAAAACCACAACCAAAACGGTGACCAACAAAGCCATCTCCGGTATCCTGATCCACAAGGTCGATGCCATCACCGGCGAGGGCATCCCCGGCGTGTCCTTCATCCTCTATGACAGCGGCAACGATCCCATTGCGCAGGAAACCAGCGATGACCGCGGTTATGTCCGCTTTGAAAACCTGACCGCTGGCCGTTTTTATCTGCGTGAGCTTGAAAATGAGGGCTATATCCCCGACACGCAGAAAAAGACCGTGTATGTAAAGTCTGGTGAAACCACGGAAATCGAATGGAAGAATACGCCCATCACCGGTCAGATCCAGATTCGTAAGACTTCAGAGGACTACAACTCCATGAATGGCTGGCCCGCCGGAACGCCGATTCCCAACACCGTCTTTGAAGTTTACAACGCCCGCACCAACCGTCTGGTGGATACCATCAAGACGGATAAAAACGGCTTGGCGGTCAGTAAGCCCCTGCCTTTGGCGCGGTACAAAATCGTAGAATCCAAGGCGGCGGAGTTTTATGGGCTGGATAAGACGCCCATCGAGGTAGAGATCGAACACGCCGGTCAGATCGTCAAGACAGCCATGACCAATAAGAGCCTGTACACCAATGTGTCCATCAAGAAAACCGGCTACGTGGAGGTCATGCCGGGGCAGCTTGTCCGCTACAACTTCACCGGTATTGCCAACAATTCCACCACGGCGCTGGAGTCGTTCTACTGGAGAGACACTCTGCCCGTCAAGGCGGTGCGCCTTGAAAAGATCTACACCGGCACGTGGAATACCCCCGGAAATTATAAGATCGTGTACAAAACCAATCTCAGCGGTGATACCTGGCGCACGCTGGCGGATAACCTGAGCACATCCAAAAACTACGTCTTGGATGCCTCTCCCGCGGCGCTGGGGCTTGCCGCCAATGAGTATGTGACGGAGTTCATGGCGGCGTTCGGCAGCGTACCTTCAAACTTCCGTCAGGTAGAAGCGCCCCGCGTAGATTGCAAGGTGCTTTCAAAGCTCACCGGCGGCACGCAGTTTGTCAACACGTCGGATGCAGGCGGAGTCTACAACGGGCAGTGGATCATGGCGACCTCCCGCTGGGTCACCCGTGTCTATGCCCCCAGCAAGCCCCTGCCTCGCACCGGTTATTAAGGACTAACAACGGATGCCGCTCCGCAAGGGGCGGCATCCCCATTTTAAGGAGGTTGAGATTTCTTGAAATACAGAAAAATGATTATTCTGACATTGACGCTTTTGCTTCTGACCTCTCTCTGCTGCACCTCGGCGCTCGCTGCGGGCGGGGATGTTGCGGGAGCGGTGGAGCAGACATGGACGGAGGCGGCCAAGCAGATCAAGAGCGTGGTGGAGAAGGTGGTATTTCCTGCATTGGATATGATCCTCGCCATCGCATTCTTTGTGAAACTTGGCGGCGCGTACTTTGATTGTGCGCCCGTAGCGGCGATGTAATAATTTTGGATATGGCAATCCAGCGGGAAAA
>OGLT01000265.1_pt1 | contig 46328 bp, 46 predicted proteins | sample 1572911 | NCBI WGS metagenome assembly OGLT01 (sample SAMEA2582014, study PRJEB24529) | metagenome | biome: Human gut stool | place: China | collected 2011 | reverse complement strand
AAGAGGTCAGCGGTTCGATCCCGCTATTCTCCACCAAAAAAGCACTGTACTTCGTTTGAAGTACGGTGCTTTTCTTTTTGCTTTCTTGGAGGTCACACTGAAAATCAGCCAAATGCCTGATTTTGCAGGCGCATGGACGGCAACCCCCAATTCTTGCTGTTTCGTTGTTTTTGAAAATGCTTGTTCGATGCCTGACTGTTTTGCAGGCGGACGTATCACTCCCCCTCAATGTAAGGAGTGAAATCGAAGTTGAACGAGATGTTGATCTGATATCCACGATAAACGTCCACCCTGCGGATCAGCTGGTTGACAACCATCTTCTTTGCTTCAAAGTTGGCACTGTCGTACAGGTCAGCATAGGAAATCAGCTCGTCATACAGTCTCGATACTTTATCCATCAGTTCTGCTGTTTTCTCCAGTTCCTCACTGGCAGATTCACAAAGGTTTTCCAGTTCCGCGAGTTTCTCTTCTTGCTCTGTGATCATTTCGGCAAGGGTTTCTCTCGGCAACACACTTTCGCCTTTGATGCAGGCTAAAATTTCAGTTTTCAGAGAAAGCAAGTCTTTCTCTGCCTTGTCTCGTTGCGCTTGCAGGTCTTGCAGATGGTTTTTGCGCTCCGTAGTTTCTTTTTCGTAGCGTTTTGTAACGATCTGCTCTTTCGGGATACCCCTCATTTTGGAAAAAATCTGGCGCACCGCCTTATCAATGATCTCATCCAGAATGTGGACGGTATATCCCGTCTGCCCGGTGCAGTTGGTCTGCTTGCGGAGCTTTCCGTAACAGGTATAGCGAATACGCAGCGTATCGTCTAACGAACCATCTGCCATTTTTCGCCATTTACGGCTGCTGGTCAGTTCCAGCTTTGCACCGCAGTGTCCGCAGTAAGCGTTGCCGGCAAGCAGCGACTTCCCATGGATGTTCAAAGGAAGGCGATTTTCGGCTTCCGCAGTTGAGCGTACAGAACGTTCATTCCGAATGCGCTGTGCGTTTTCAAACTGTTCCTGCGGGACAATCTGCAAATCCGGCATCAATTCTGACCGTGCATCCCCACAACGGAGAACGCCGGTGTAGGTCAGGTTTTGTACCATCCCCCGAATACTTGACGGGTGCCAGCATTTACCAGACCTTGCACGATAGCCAGAATTGTTCAGATAGGTGGCGATGTGCTGCGGACCATAGCCCTCATACACATACTTGTCAAAGACGATCCGCACTACGGCAGCTTCCTGTTCGTTGATGTGCAGTTCGTAGATATCTGAACGGTGGGACGGAAGACGCCGATGGGCTGTTGAAAAATTATGGCGTGGTGGGAGGTCTGGATGGAATTTCCTTTGCTGGCACAGAAAAATCTGGCACCGACATGACCATACAGGTTTCCTACAAGGTTCGTTTGCTCTTTTACATCGAGATGTTCCACTTCGGAGAATTTGAAAGTACACAAACAGTTTGCTGCAGACTCTGGAAATAAAACAGCGGAAAGGATGTCGCACTATGGAGGAATATACTGTTATCACACAGGGCAATGCAATCTATCTTGAGGGAAAACTTGGTGATGAAGAGCAGCTGGATGAGGTAGACCGAGGGATGCTGGTCTCGAACCAGATCTCCGGTTTTCTGCCGCTCAGTGTGCAATGGGTCAACGGAAACTGCCGTCTGCTGTACAACATTACGGGTCTGACGCCTCTGGAGCAGGCTGCAAGGATCCTGGAAAACGAGACCCGGCTGACCAACTTTTTCCTGTCGCTGTGCAAGGCGGAAAAAGAATGCGATGAATATCTGCTGAATCCGCGCAAGATCGATCTGGAACCGGGAGTTGTCTATCTGGATGCGGACGGAAAGGCATTTGTGCTGTACCGTCCGGTCGAGGCAGCAGGACAGAAGTATGACCCGATGGAGCTGACGCATTTCGTGTTTCGCCTCATTGGTCAGCAGATGCCTCAGGACAGCAGGATACTCAATGTCCTTTCCCGTCAGCTGCTGTATGGCGGAAGCTTTTCCTTTGCGGAACTTGAGCCGAAACTGAAAGAAAAACCGGTCATGGAAAAGCTCCCGGAGCCGGTGCAGGAGGAGACCCCGCGATACGAGGAAAGACATCCGATCCAGGCGAAGCCGTATGTCCCGCCGAAGCCCGTGATGGAACCGCCGAAAACGGAGATCCCCAAGCAGGAACCGGTAGTCCCGGAACCGGCACAGGACAATCCTTTTGCACAGAGCGGCAATCCTTTCGCAGAAGTCCAGCCCAAAAATGAAAAGCCGCAGAAGGAAAATAAAAAAGCAGAGAAGAAACCGGAGAAAAAGAGCGGCGGCCTGTTTGGCCTTTTTGGAGGAAAGAAGGACAAGAAGAAAGCAGGCAGCGAAGAACAGGAAAACCCCTTCCAGCAGAAAGAAGAACCCCCGCAGGCAGCACAAAAGGCCGAGATGCCTCGTGCGCAGCGCCCGGCCCCGGTCGCTGCGCCCATGCAGGCTCCGGCTGCCCCGAAAGCAGAAGCAGGCCGGACGGTGCTGCTGTCTGGCAGCGAGAACGGCGGGACCGCCAAAACGATGGTCATGGGGAGCGGCACGACAGGCGCCGGAGAGCTGTACCTTGTCCAGAAGGATACGAATCAGTACATCCATGTGACCCATACGAATTTCCATATCGGACGTGCGGAAAATATCGTGGATTATACAGTGCAGACAAGAAACCACTATCTGGAAAATGACCATGCCTATATTTTGCTGGATGGCGGAAATTATTATATCGTTGATGGCGTTGCGCTGGTGTTCCCGGAGGGTGATCTCCGGGTTCATGCCCACGAATTTGATGTGGGAGCCATCGTATTCACGGGGTCTGGTGCTGTTGAACAGCTCGTTGTACTGCTTCACCAGCGCAATGCGCCGCGGAGGGTCCTGCCAGACCCAGTTGGCGAACGCATCCTTGATGACCTGCTGTTTCTGCTGTGCTAGCATGGTCTCCCGCTTGTTCAGTACACGCTTGGGTTTGCCTTCGGCATCCTCGATGGTGTCGTAGATGCGGACATCTTTCAGGTTCAGCGTTTCTTCCAGAATCTTGTAGGCGTTGGCTCTGCTGGTGCCGTAGGTCTCGGACGAAATAATGTCACTCCGCCCGGTGGCAGTCTTGCCCTCCACACGCCACTCGGCGGTATACGGCGAGTACCGCACTTTGACTGCATGGCGCAGATAGTAGGGAATCTGGAAGGTCTCGGTCATAAACTTCTGGATAATATCCGGGTCCAGCCACGTTGCACCCAAGCGCACATCAATTTCGGAGGCTTCCAGCTCTCTGGGCTGCGCCTTGGTCAGTGCCTCCACATTAACGGCAAACGCCGGGTTGGTCTCTGCCGCAAACTGCGCCATCCGCAGCTTTGCCCGGACATCGCCGGACAGGTATTCGTCTGCCATCTGCCAGCCCGCTTCCGGGTCGGTGGGGTCGGCGGCAGGGTCTTTGAAGATCACACCGGAAAGTTCGGTGGTAATGCGCCCGTACTCACCGGGAGTGCCCAGCAGTTCTGCCATATAGGGCAAATCCACTTTGCCATGCTCACCAATAGATACCGCCAACGCTTCGCTGGGGGTATCCACGCTGGTGACGGTGCGCTCCGGGCGAATGGTGCGTTTCGTAAACATTGCCGCTTTGGATTTGAGCTGCCCCTGCTCGTCCAGATTTTCCAGCGAACACAGCAGATAGTAGGAGGAATCCTGCTCAAACAGCCGCCCGTTTTTGCGGTCGTTCAGCAGACCGTATTTGGCGGTAAAGGCATCGTAGGCGGTGTTCAAACGCTCTTACGTTGCCTTGATGTCCTCGTCCGGGTAATCCTCCAACTGCTGCTGAATCAGCTCGTTGACGATTTGCCGCAGCTCCACCATGCCAGTGACACGGGCTTTGGCTGTATCGGACAACTCGATTTGGGTCATCCGCAAGCTGCTGGCTGACACGCTCTCCGCTGATGCCGTAGGTCTTGCTCAACATCTCCGAAACCGGCTGCACCAAATCAGGGCCGAGCTGCCACACCTCCGGGTCACGGGAATTGCGGCGCACCCCGGTGTCCGACACATCGAAAACGTAGTGCAGGCGAGGGAATCCGCTGGATTCGTCCAGCAGAGCAATGCCCTTGGCACCCCGGCGCACATAACGGTTCATCCGGGTGTTCCAGATGTCAAAATCGGCGCAGGCGGTGGCATCCGGGCGCTGGGCATAGATTATCAGCTGGTCTGCAAAGGGGTACTTGTACAGCCGGGATGCGGTGGTCAGGTAGTCCGTCCAGCTTTCCCAGTACCGGGTCAAGCCGTTCGCCGTGCGCTGGGCAAGGGCAAGGTATTCTTCGGTTTTGCTTGGCATAGCGTTCCTCCCTTCAAGTTCATGGTAAACAAAAAAGCGAGCGGCCTTTTCAGGTCACTCGCTTATGGAATCTATGGTAGTTTATAGCATGAATGGAAGTATTCTATCAAGCCCACTTTTTGCGGGTTATGAAAAAATTTCGGAACAATGCCCTATGACATTATCTCAGTTGACAATCATCGACAAACTGGGAATTATTTAATTCTCTGTGTACCTAATTGTAATTGTTCAACTGTTATTTTTGCTTTATTGTCATCTTCCTTTTGAAGATTTTCTATTTCCGAACCCCGAATAGCCAAAATGATTTCGTCCCCCACCTGTAAATCATCAAGTGTTATATCTACAACATCTTGTGTATCATAATTACAATAAATCATAGGAATTTGGGAACAATCAATAAGGCAATCATCCCCTAAAACACCTTTTCCTACGGCGGACAAAAACCGCATATCCGAGCTGTTTAAGTCTGCATACCGGTCATTGGCCGCAATACGGTCTTCCATCTCGATAAAGTTATAAAATAAATCTGTTAACTGGTCATTGATAATCTTTGTACACAACTACTTCTCCTGTCTGTCTTAACGGACCTTCTCAGCATCCCACTCCATTACGGATCCGGTCGCTGCATCAATCGTGAATTCGTATTCCGTTCCACCGTAGATGATCTTTCCTTCGTATTCCGGACGTCCGTCATCATAATCAAGCTTCCATTCGTAGAGATCCTTGTCCGTTGCTCCGCTTACACGGTCAAGGGCGGTTTTCTTTGCATCTGCCTCACTGACCGTAACGTTCTTGCTGTCTGCTCCCATCGTTTTTTCTTCATATGCGGAGCTGATGATCTCTCCGGTGTCTGTCGCAATCTCATAGTCATACTTTGCACCGCCTGCATACCATTCAATGTCATATACCTGACGTCCGTCTTCATAGTCAAGCTTTGACTTGGTGATCGTTGCATCCGCTGCCTTCACTCCGGCATGCTCCAGTGCGATCTTCTGTGCTGCTGCTTCATCCACGGTTCCGGTACCTGTTGCATTCTGTGCCGGAGCAGGGGCAGCGGGGTCTGCCGTCTCCGTCTGTGTCCCGGAAGCCTGCGCATTCTGTTCTTGGCTGCTCATTTCCATGACAGCTCCTGTCTCTGCATTGATCGTGTAGGCGTAGGCATACTCTCCGGAAGTAAATTCCACCTTATAGCAGGCCACTCCCGCCACCTCACTTAAGGTCGTGGCTGAAATGTCTGCATCTGCCGCTTCAATATCAGCTGCTTTTAATGCCGCTTCCTGCGCTTCTTCCATACGGATCATCTGTGGCTGATCCTGCGCCTGTTCCTGACTGCTTTGCTGTGGGATACTTGCTGCTGCATTATCTCCGCATCCGGTCAGAGCCATTGCAAGTGCAAATGCTGCTCCTGTAAAAATCCATTTCTTTTTCATAATCTTTCTTATCCTCCATTCAAATTATTCTTCTGCAAAAAGTTTCTTCTTCCGCTCAATCATCTCATCAATCTTTTCGATATAAAGCCCTACATCCTTGACATTATCGCATCGCTCAATCCTTCCGCCGGGGAAGACTCTCTTGGTAATGCTTCCGGCGCCCAATGCCACGATACTTTGGACTTCTTCCATTATCATACACTCTTCGTGTATTATGCTGTAATATGCTGTATTATGTGTTTCTGCATGTTCTAAACATACAGAAATAGATATATTATTCAGTACAATTCGGTATAAAAAAGTTGTCTTTTCGTTGTCTTCTTCCCTTGTTGTCCTATTTTACGAGGAGCCAAAGGACTCCTCTTATCTAAAACAAATTTAACTTCTCTGATATTTGATTCAAAGATTCTTGCTTTTTCTTCTCTGAGACTTCAGCATAAATGTTCATCGTTGTTTTAATATCAACATGCCCCATAATCGATTGAATCACCTTTATATTCGTTTCATTCTCGCATAGACGAGTACAAAATGTATGTCTCAAATTGTGACATGTAAAGTGAGGTAACATCACGACATCACTATGCTTTTTCTCAATCAGGTCTCTAGCATACTCGTTATACTGCTTAATTATTCTTTCAAGTGCTCTATCCAAGTTATGCTGAATATAGGTAGTTCCAAATCTATCAAGAAATACAAAATTAGAATACCCATCAATCTCTCTTGTCGATACTAACCCATTTTCTTGTTGATACTTCTTTACACTTTCTAAGGCTGTTCTTACTTCCTTTACAATTGGTATTTTCCGAATACCTGCAAATGTTTTAGGATCTGAAACAAATAATTTCTGTTTAGAGGGATTTTTCTTTCCTGCAAAGTAAACTATTTCACGTTCAATCGAAATAAGTCCCTTCTCAAAATCAATGTCTTCCCAACATAATCCACTCAACTCGCTTACTCTTACACCAGTACCTAATAAAAAAATAAAAATTGGTTTCCAATGATCTAGTACAACATGTCCATCCATGAATTCTAAGAATGCACTTTGTTCTTCTGGCGTTAATGCGACTCTCTTTCCTCGTTGAGCACCAGTTTGTCTTTTCAACTGTGCCAGTACGCTTGATGTTGGATTGCTTCTTATTATATTGTCTCTTACAGCCATTTCAAAAGCGGGATGAAGTTCTCTTTGAAGATGTTCAATTGTTCCATAACTCAATTTCTTCTCTTCCATTAAGGTTATATAGAAAAGCAAAATATCGGAATACTTAATATCTTTTACTCTTCTTTTACCAATCGTTTCACGAACATGCGCATCATACTGATAAATATACGAAGCCCTTGTTCTATCTGCTAAATCAGGACGTGTAGAAATATATTTATCAAACAAGTGGTTAAGAGTTTGTCTCTTGGCTTGTTCATTATCTATTCCCTCAACTTTATTCCTCATTAATTCCTCTTCTCGTTTTCTCAGGGTAATAATATCTTTGGAATAAATGTATTTTGTCCTTCCCATTGAGTCAGTATACTTGAACTGATATCTTTTGTCTTTCTCTCTGTAACTTTCACCCTTTAATAATACTCGACCTTTATTATCCTTTCTTGCTCCAGCCATTGGTTCGCTCCTTCCTACAATTAATTATAGAAAGAAGAGTTCCTATGCCTATTTTCTAGTATCGTACATTAGTCCAATACCTTCTTTAATTGTTTCTGTTATAGTCTTCTGATGCTTCTCTGAATATTCCTTAAGTCTGCTATGTTCTTCAGCGGACAGTCTAACTGTAACAGTGTGGTCTCTTATAACATCCAACTTTGGACGTCCAACTTTAGTAGCCATTGTCATATTCCTCCTACATCTAAAAACTATTATAATTTTCGTAGTACATTATGTCAACAGAATCTGCAATTTTCGTACTACGTTTTTTGGCATAGGAATCTTCCTAATGATATTATTCCATCGCTGGAACGGTAAAAGAAAACAGATATTCTTCAAATATATCCTTTCTTATCAAGACTGTTTTCCCCAATTTAATGGTTGCGCCTGCTTCTCTAGCTCTTTTCCTAAATGTACTTTCACAGATGCCATACACCTGTGGTCCATCCTTGTATTTATAACACACAATTTCATTATTATCTTTGTCTACTACTCTTATCATAATAATTTACTCCTCTCGTTGTATCTTGATATTTACTTTAGTGCTTGAAATATTCATTTCTCAATTGATACACTATATCAATACCAAATTGTCATGCTTTTTCAATATTCAATTGTCAAGGTTCATATCTCACAGAGTCAATCGAGCTAGCTCGATTATGCAAGCAAACATTCCGCACTATTGTGCTCTATGTTCTTACGCCCAGCAAATATCGTTCCATACAAGCATGATGATGTTTGCTGGGCTTTTGCATCGAAAAAGCCGGGGAAACAACAGAATTAAGACCTCATTTGAGGTTTCTATAAATCCGTTGTTTACCCCGGCTACAAATCACAATGAATCAAGCACGATCCTGATAAACTCTGTTGTCATCCCATACACACTCCTGGGTGTAACAGGGTACAGTCTATAACTTTCCTTCCAAAACATTACCATCCTTGTCCAAGACAAGACATGGACCTGGGCTGAACATCTCCATATTTGTATCTTCCCAGGATTTTATGGCAAGTACCTTTTTCTCATTTGTTATAGCAAGAAAAAGTCTGCCATCAATCATTGCCTTTCTAAAAAGCAATTTGTTGCAATCTTTGTCAAGATATTTAACGTAGATTCCATCACTCTTCATTCAAAAATACTCTCCCAAAGTAATCTAGAATCCCACCAAATACATTTTTCCTGAAAATGACTCTTCTCCGTTTCTCTCAATAATAAATCTACTACTCCTCCTCATTCCAACTTACTTAACTACCGGAAAAATATAGCACAAAAAAATGTATTTGTGTCAATGATGTAATAAAAAGCACTCTATTTGTATAGAAAAAGCACTTTATATAAAAAAAAGTCCAAATATAGGACTGAATACACATTTTATCTTAAAATGAATCTATTACAATAACATGATTATTAGGAGAATACAATGCAAAACTTTTAACCTTTACAATTGTTTGCCCTTTTATATACATATCTGTATCTTGATGAAAAAAAGTTTCAATGTATCTTCTATTACTATTCTTATCAAAAGCAATACCCAGATGATTATATTCTTTATTTATTCTCTCTTCAAATAACAAATAATCACTTTTTATTTTTGAGTTTATCAATGAAGGATTAAAATTAATAACCGCATCAGTATAATTTAATGTAGTCAAATTATCATAAGAAAAATTTTCGTATCTTTCAGAAATATCGTTGTAAAACACACTTGCCCTTACCATTGCATCTGTCAATTTTCCTTTTTTAATACGACTTATAATATATTTTGTCTGGACCATTTTATTAGTTTTATCATTGAACAACTGAATAAGTTGAATATCAATCAATTTATGTAATCCTAGCAAATGAATAAAATTTTCTTCTTTGTAAACAAAATCAATAGTCTGACCATTTGACAGCAAATATTCAGCTCTACAATTGTTTAATCGCATAAAATCGTTATATTTTTGCAATAAATCATCCATAGTAACTCCACTAGCTATAACATGAAAAATGCTCCTGATAAAACATCAAGAGCATTACCATTTCTTTTGTAAGGTTCCTTGTTTTTCAGCTTTGCAGCCTATTCGGGAGAGCGAACCAACTCTCTTTTGGGAACTCCAACCGTGAGCCGAACGACCACGACCTTCTTTGTTCAATTAAATAATATCAGATATATGATTAAAAATCAATAGCTTCAAACACTTAATTCTTCCATTTCTTCTCAACTAGTTACTGGAACGAGGTACGAGTGTACAGTAACCTGCATTTATCAGTTTCATATAATCTTTCTTTTACTCTGGCTACACCAATACCATGACTATCCGGATTATCCTTTGTTGAAACATTGATATCGACCGGAGCAGATATCTTACTATTTTCGATGTGGATAAACAAGTTCTCTTCCACTACCTTTATGATGAGATTTATATACCTGCGCTCCGGCTCCACTTTCTCACATGCTTCAATTGCATTATCTACCAGATTGCTTAAATCCCTGATATCAAAGCAAATGATTCTATTTTGTGAATTTACATTCGTTCTATGATTAAAGTAATTCTGCGAACCATGTACATACAGCACAAGGCTGTTTGCGATTCTTTCTGCCTTTTTATTTCCATGGCTAAGTAGCGCATCATACAAATCCTCTAAAATAGGCATATTCTCCGGAATCGGATTCTCAAAGTATTGTTGATAGATTTTTCTGATACATTCATTACAAATCTTGTTTGTTGTATATTTTTTATAAGTAATATTGCGCTTGTGCATCCCATAGGCGTTTATATAAGCCACTATGCTTAATTAATTCATCATGACTTCCTTGCTGAACCACATTTCCATTTTCAAAAACAAGGATTTTTTCACAAAACTTACAGGATGCAAGTCTGTGAGATATATATAGTGCTGTCTTTTTTCCAACCAATTTGTCAAATCCTGCATATACTTCACATTCAGATACTGGATCTAACGCTGCAGTAGGTTCATCCATTATGACAAAAGGAGCGTCCTTATATATAGCTCTTGCTATGGCCAGCTTTTGTTTCTCTCCTCCAGACAGATTTATTCCATTTTCAGAAAAATCCTTTCCAACATGTTTCTCTGACCAATCAGGCATTTTTGCAATCAAATTGTCAAGCCCAGCTTTTACAACTGCTTCTGTTCCTTTTGAGCTGTTCATGTCATCAGCGCCTGCAACGTTTTCACTAATCTTAAAAGACAGAATTGAAAAATCTTGAAATACTACACCAAATAAACGCATATATTCATCATAGTCATACTCTTTTATATTGATTCCGTTTAGCTTTATTACCCCCTCTGTTACATCATATAAACGTGTAAGCAATTTTATAAATGTTGTCTTTCCAGATCCATTTGGACCGACAACCGCAAATTTACTACCACCATTGAGTGTAATATTTAAGTTTTTTATTACATAATCATCTGCTCCAGGATACTTAAAACTAACATTTTCAAATTCAAAAGAAAAATCAGCCCCTATAGACTCAGATGAAACTGTTCCATCGTGATTCCTTGTCCCCATATCCATATATTTGCAATAGAATATACTTCTCTCTACAAGAGCTGGTAGCCCCTCCATAAATTCAACAATAAGAGTATTTGATTTTAATGTCTCTGTTACAGCAGATACTATTGTAATAACATTACCAATTGATAAAAGTCCTATATAAGCTCTGTAAACTGCAAATGCATAAATTATTATAGTGCATAATCCCATAACTATTTCTGTTAGAGCCTCTTCTCTAAAATAGGCCATTAATGCTTTTTTCATTATGAAGAGAATATGGTCTTCTGCATCATTATAATCTCTTTTTACACCATCCAACTGATCATATATTCTAATGTCTTTGCCATTTTCTATTACAGATAAAGTGTCCTTGTACCAACCTGTTTTCTTAGTATATGGCGCACTTTGAACAGTCTCTGTATCTAAGCCTTCTTTCATTATCACTGATCCACGTTTTAGCTTAAATACAAGCAACACCATAACCAATATTATCATTATGACAGCTGAGAGATTACCAGAAAAAGGAATCGCACTATCTATCCCTTTATTTATAATAAGCGGAATCATTACAACAAGAGAGAAAAGAAGTGAAAAAACACCTTCAGATATTTTTCCTAGAAGTTCAAACATCTTTCCAAATATTCCTGATCCACTTTTGTTCATTGCTTCAAATTGCTGTCTAACGTTATTCCACTTTGGATCCTCAAGATGCTCATAATCTTCTGTAAGACTTTTTTCGGCAAAGACTCTATTTGTAATCTCTACCATGTATTCTTCCTTAGCACTTTCGAGTTCTTTTATCTTAATTGAAATAATTGTAAGTAATCTTGATAGGATTATCGTAACCAATGCCCATCTTATTAGTGTCTTTACGTCAACTCCAAGTGTTACAGCATCAATTAGTCGTCCTATTAGCACAATAGTTATATAAGGCGCCATTGATTTCAAAAAAGCTCCGATAAGACAAATTACCGGCATCTTTATGTCCATTTTACAATAATCTAAAAAAAGCCTTTTTATACTATATAATTCTTCTTTCTGCATCAGAAAACTCCATCCAGTTTTTGGGGCATAGTATCGTCAAAGCTATCACCAAAAACTATTGCTCTTTTTTTATTTTCATCCATTTCTTTGTAGTACATACTTTGTACATCAAAAAGATGTTTGTATAAACTATCTCTATCCATTAGAGATTCATGTGTTCCCTCTTCAACAATCTTTCCACCTTGAAGAAGTACTATTCTGTCGCAAAATCTTGTGCTAGAAAGCCTATGAGAAATGTAAATCATCGTTTTCCCGCTTACTGCTCTTGCAAGATTAATATATAAATTATTCTCTGCAACAGGGTCTAAAGCCGATGTTGGCTCATCTAAGATAATTAATGGTGATTCTTTATAAAGAGCTCTAGCAAAAAGTAATTTTTGCATTTCCCCACCAGAAAAACTTACAGCATCATCATTTACTTCTCTCACCAACTTGGAATTTCCTTTTTCCTGCAAAGAATCATATTTATCTTTAAACCCAGATAATTCAAGAGCTTTAACAAGTTTATTATTGCCAGAAACCTCTTGTGTTGATTGCCTTCCAATAATGTTTTCATCTATAGTCCATGGCAATAAGACCGATTCCTGGAACATCACAGATACAAGTGATTGCCATTTAGCATATGAAAAACTTTCCTGCGGAAAATCATTAATATATACCTCTCCAGATGTCGGTCTATATAAGCCACATATTATTTTTACGAGAGTAGTTTTTCCTGCTCCATTTAATCCTAATAATGCTAATTTCTCACCCTTCTTTATCGTCAAATTGACGTTTTCAAGTGTAGGTATAGATGAACCAGGATAGGTATAAGATACATTTTTAAGTCTAAGAATTATCCCCTCTCTTTTAATCAAATCTATTTTTTCATTTGATATTGTATCTTCCCATCCACTATTTTCATTTTCTTCAAGTGCTTCTCTTATATAATTTATTGCTACAGAAAAAGGCGGAAGCGTAGAGTATTTACTAATTAGCTCAGCAAGTGCTAAAGAAAAACCTCTTATACTTCCTAGCAAGAGAACAAAAGATGATATATCAATTCTATTTGTTACTAGCAAATAAATAAGATGTGCATATGCATAAAAATCAAATAAACTACCTAGCACCTCTGAACCTGCTTTTGCTACGAAATAACCATTATGTATGTGCGAATATACATTTTCCATGTTGTCCAAGCAACTATCATATTTTTCCAAAAGCCAACCAGATAAGTTAAATATCCTTATGTCTTTTCCTGCCCTTTGATCCATTGATACTCGATTGATATACATAGCCTGCTTGGCATCAAGCTGAAGTTTATCTGCGTATGAAGCATGCCTTTTTCTTGCTATATTAAGAAATAGCATTCCCAGAGATACATTTATCACGGCTATAGCAAGAATAATCGCATTGATTTTTCCAACTATTATTGCGTATACAATTACTGCAACAATATGTTGTGCACAGTTATAAATCCCCAAGTAAAATCCATAAAGATGCCATGGTCTTCTCGAAGCTGCAAATCCATTATTTATTTTTTTTTGGACAGAAGGATTCTCCAGCAAATCAAAATTAATGTTTAATTCTTTACCAATAATATCACCAGTGATACGTTGCATTAGATTAACAGATGCTGCTATTTTTTGCTGTCCCAGCCAAGTAATTGTTTTAAATAAAACAATTATTGCTACCATGCAGACTACATGTTGCAAAACCGTTGTTAAAGAATATCCCTCAATTAGCTCATCAATCACCACCGCTGGAAGATATGTGCTGATAATAGTTGCACATGGAGACAATACAATCATTGCAATTAAGAATTTAGGCAATGTAAAATCAAATTCTTTAAGCTTAGATAAAATCCATAAGCTATTACTTATAATTCCATATTTCTGTTTCTTACGTTCTCCGAATATCTCAGTATAGTTTTTCATTATGTTTTAAAGAACCTTTCTCTTTTTTTTTACAATAATTATGCGATATCTGCTTTTCTGCAAAAAAAAGCATATATTATAGAAGTATTTGGAAGAGCTTGATTTATTATTTCTTTTTCTATCGCTTTCCAATTTCTTGATGCTATACCAATATAATCCGCTTCGTGTTCTTTTATCATCTCTATTGCAGCTATTTCATTACCCAATGTATATTTTGAGACACACGTACACTTCTCTATAGGAAATAAAATACGATCAATCCAATCGTAATAATATGAGTCAGCAATAAAAATTATTTTTTTACCTTTTAATTTTTCTTCATAATTTGCATAGAAACATTTGTTGTGCCAATCATTACTATATTGCATCGATTTAGTGTTAATATTTATATTTCTCCGAATGGCCACCTCATTTGCAATTTTAGTTGCAACTAATTTCTGAAGATTTCTATTTTGATTTGAAACGGACTTATCATGCCGCCTATATAAAAGTAACTTTTCTGGTATATTCGCAGTTTCATATTTTTCTGCGATTCTACAGAACAAATCATAATCTTCAGCATAGTGATAATTCTCACTATATCTAAAATTATCAAACACTTCTCTTCTCGCCATAATAGTTGGATGTTGTAGATCAATACGCATTCTCAATGAAAAACTTAATATATCGGATCCTTTTGTAAAAAAGCATTCTTCACCAATAATATTATCCTCTGAATCAATGATATCTATAAAACTCCCAACAAGTTTAACTTCAGGATTGTTTTTCAAAAAAATTATCTGCTTTTCAAAACGATTAAAAACACAAATATCATCGCCGTCCATCCTTGCTATATATTCCCCCTTAGCTATACTTATTCCATCATTAAGCGAATTTACCAATCCTTTATTCTGGGCATGATTAATGATTTTTATTCGTTTATCTTTTTTCTGAAATTCTTGAGCAATCTTAAGTGTGTCATCTTGTGAACCATCGTTTATTATAATGAATTCAAAGTCGGAGAATGTCTGATACAATACACTTAATATTGCTCTTTCCAAATACTTTTCTTCGTTAAATACTGGCATTATTACACTTATCATATAGACCTCTTTTTAACTTTAAACTTTCTCATTCTGTCATACATAAGGAAATATATAAAATAATTAATAAATCCACCATTGTGCAATTGAATCCATATTATTACTCGTTCATAAAGAAACAAATCATTCTTTTCATATTTTCGTATATCGTTCCTTAATTCTTTTGGAATAATATATGTCGTATAAGCAATTGCTTGCATGATATTTTTAGGGTTGTCATAACTCGTCTCATTATAAATTGAGCGAAGACAATTTTTAGCCAAAAAAGTTGCCAAACGTAACTGGATTTCTTCGTCATATATATTATTTATTATTGCTATCTTCTTTTTTACCTTATATACGGTAACTATATTTTCCCAATATCCTTTCCAATACCCCTTTTTTTTACTGGCGGTGTTGTAATTTGAATGTTCATATATGTATAGTTCTTTAGCTGAAACAACACATTTTTTTGCATTTAAAGAAGCAATAGTCATTATAACTTCATCTTCAAATAGTTGTATCCGTTCATCTTCATACAGCAATAAGTCTCTCAGAATTTCTTTTCGTATTAAGGTGTTCCAAACATATCCAGCGCAAATTTTTTTATCATCTTGCAATCTCCCAAACAACAGCTTTGCATATTGCTCAAATATTTCTTTATTTGAATATGTCCCTTGTGGCATATCTATGTTGAATACTTCTGATATGCTTTTCTTTTTCTTTACAGTCGCTCCGAAGAAAAAAATATCTGCATCATATTCCGAAATCATTGAATTCATTACATAATATCTGTCATCCGTACATATATCATCTGCATCAATAAAACTTATATACTCTCCTTTTGAATATTTCAAACCAGTTAATCTTGCAGAAAAGGTTCCTTTATTTGATTGATATATGTAAATAATGTTATTATTGCTATAAGCATAATCCTTACATATATTAGCGGTATTATCAGCCGAACCATCATCAACAATTATAAGTTCATCGCTATCTTGTAAACTTCGTAGTACACTTTTTATACATTCAGCAATGGTATTTTCTGCATTATAAACAGGCATCACTACACTAATATTCTTTTTCATACCCCTTCCTTTTTAGCAAGCATATACTTCTTCCAATGCATTTAATGAGTCACATAAATATCTAAAATTGTACTCTTTACAAATTGGATCTATAATAATTATGTTATGTATACCACTTTTTATCATATATGCTGCGTCACAAATATCAGATCTGGTCGGCCATACTTTTGAAGAAAATGATTTTAATATATTAGAAGCAATATATAACTTTTCTTTCGTTTGTATACACTTATCAACTATATCATCCTGGGCCTTTAACAAATTTTCTGCCCCAACATTAACCGCTAAACATCCTCTAGCAATCATAATGGATGTACTCACATCCCTTATTTCTGTTGTGTTTTCTATTGCCATTGTATTTTCGATTTTAGACATAATGTCAGGAACATACCCCACTTCGCTTTTCATTAATTTTTTGATATTATCAACATCATCAGCATTTTCGACATGTGACAAAGCTATACACTCAGGCTTGATAATTCTAGTCAATTCAATACTTTTTTTAAACAATTCATTTTCAACTTCTACTATCATGCCGCTCTTTGACGCAATTCGTACTTCTGATGTTATATATGCAGAATTCAATGCTTTGCATATTACATATGAGGCTTTCACTTCATCAATTAGGATCCTCAAATAACCATCACCAATTATTAAAGTTTCTCCTTTTTTTTGATGGCTGATATCAGCATCAACAAATATCACCGGAAACTGATTTTCATAATATAAACATCCTTTTTTTGCGAGAATTAATTTATCTCCTTCGCATACTTCCAGTCTTTCGGCATCTCCATCAATGCTAATTTTAGCCCTATCTTTTGGAATAGGTAAATCTAATAATACCTTAAATACTTTCCCCGTATGCTTGTAATACGAAAATTTTACATTGTTGATCAAATCCACATATTCCTCAATGGAACCTCTTGATACATTGCATCTTACAGTCGCAGCATTAGAATATATGATATTGGATATCATTTTAGTATATTCCTCTTCATCTCTGGTAAATGAAATAGTAGGAATTATATTAATTCTATCTCTTCCCATTCCTTCTCCCTTCTACTACAAAAAATCATAATGTAAATCCTTGCATTCTTTAATAACACCTGTATTGCGATAAAGGAATATTTCCTTCACAGTATTTGCGCTTTTACATCCTTTACAATATCCACGCTGTATAATAGCAGCTTTTTCTTTTATATTGTCTCTTTCATAAATATGTTCCAAATGTGTTTTGTTTATATTTCCCAAACTTGTCCCACCTGCCAAATATTGATTTGTACACGGATAAACATTTCCATCCGCAGTAATCAATGCCGTCAAATTTGTGTTCATTATCTCGCATTTGTCATTGTTTTTTTTTATTAGGTATATATTTTTTTCTTGTGATGTAAATTTTTCTATATTTATCGCCACCTCAGCCCATTTTGCATAATCCCTAATTCTCTCTATTGCATCTATATACTTCGTTTTTTCAATTCTACTCGGAACGCCTACTAACTGCTTCTTTTCACTAAAAAACGCCTGATCAATTCCTAACTCTTTTACATAATCGATAAAGTCATAAACTTCGTTTTCATCACGTAAATCAGTACTTATAAGTTTAGTGACTCCAACAGTTAAATTGCTATTTTGCATTCTTGCTCCTGTAACTCTTCTAATATTATCTGCAACATGCTCAAAGACTATTTTGTTATTCCCCGTTAATTTTTCATATTCTTCAGCTCGATGCGTTAGTAATGAAAACCTTATCCATGTACATTTCTGAAATGCATCAAATAATTTATCTGTTATGCTTATTCCATTAGTTATCACCCCAACTTTTATCCCCGCACTTGTAAGCCGTGTGATACCTTCTGCTAAATATGGGTGCATTGTGGGTTCTCCACCACCTGCAAGCGACACAGCTCGAACATTCATGCCTATAATACTATCTATCATTTGATAAAAAACATCTCTTGATAAAACTGCCCTGTTCGCATTTGTTTCGTGAAATAAGCAAAAGTTGCATCTAGAATTGCACATATTGGTCGGATATATATCAATAGTAATAGGAAATAACGGCTTTTCTGAATTTTGTACACATTGATTGATTCTATCAATATGTTTATAAATTCTAATTCGTTTACTTGTTCTATTTTGTAATTCTTCATAATGCATATTTATCCCCAACACTTATAAACTAATTTTTCTTTTCCAAACATTTTTCATATATATACATAGTGTCTTGAGCCGTTTTACTCCATGGTATCTTTTTTGCAAACTTTATACCATTTTCTTCAAACCTCTCTCTTAATTTTGTATCCTCAAGTATATGCAATATGGTACTTGCTAACTTTATATAATCATTAACTGGTATTAGTACTCCATTTTCTCCGTCTTTAATTATCTCCTTTAATCCGCCAACATCAGATGCAATAGCACATGTTCCTTCTGCCATTGACTCAAGAGCAACTAATCCATAAGGCTCCTCTACGCTTGGAATTACATTTAAAATAGAATGAGATAGGATTTCCATTGCTTTTTCGTGTTCTAATTTTCCATAAAAAACAATATTTTTTTCCAATCCAAATTCTTTAACCATTTCTTTAATCTTGTTTTCAAGCGCTCCTGTCCCAATTATTTTAAGTATCATATTTCTAGGAAGATTTCCATTATCCACCAAACGTTTATAAGCATTTATTAAGCATTCACATCCTTTGGTTTTAGATATTCTTCCTATATAAGTGATATAATTATGTTTCTCACCCAGGTTTTTACTTGAATCTACACCACTATACACAACCCCAACTTTTTCTTCATCAACATGATATCGTTGCAATATATCTTCCTTAATATAGTTACTAACAGCAATGACTTTATCAGAATTATGAACTGTATAGCTTCGCATGTATTCTAGTAAAAGCTTTCTATGTGACGACGTTGCATGAATAGTCGATATAATAATACAAGAATAATACTTTTTTATCCTATCCATCACTATTGCGAAATACCAATCATTTACATGAACAACATCATAATTGTTTGTCGCAAATAAATTCATGACCTTACTTAATATCACATTATTATTTTCCGAAAACCTCACTATAGCTTCATTTGGAATCTTTATTTCTTCATCGTATTGTCTCAAGAATTCGATAATTTTTATATTATCTTCTATTCTTTCTTCAAAAATACTCGTAACAAAGCAATCAGCTCTTGCAACAACTACCGTTACATTATGCCCCATTTGTACGTACTCTCTTGCCAATCTATGTACATATGTACCAATTCCACCGTATGCCAATGGAGGGAAATCAGGTGTCAACATAAGTATTTTCATATTTTCTCCAGTAAATTACATACTTTTCCTTTTCTTGTTTTTTATTTTTCGTATTTCAATTAATGCCTTGGGCTCCTGTGCCTGATAATTAATCCAAAGACATGTTGTATTTGTATCAACCCTTGCCACTAACATTCCCACTTTCAATGCTACTTCTTTCATAGTTTCTGTAACCTTCATTATAAATACCTCTTTTTTATGTTACAAAATATAAAATCTTTTTTCTTCAAAAAATCCTAATTGTAATAATTAACGCTCTACTCGTAACTTTTGACATAAAAACCGGTATCTGATGTTTTTTTACATCCGATACCGGCTCATTAATGCTTTTTCCTATTTTAAAGGAATCATTCCTTCTACTACAAAAAACTCTTCTGTAGCTTTTATATCTATTTTTCCATTCTGTTCTTTTATAAGATCCTGTACGCTCCTTAGGCCTATTCCATGACTATTAATGCTCCTTTTTGCATGGACACGCCCATTTTCAATCTTTATAGTTCCATCATATGTATTCTTTATCCGAAGAAAAAGGACTCCTCCTGAAAACTGCATAGTTAGAACCACTTTCTTCTTTTCAGACTTTGCTGCAGCATCTATGGCATTTTCCAGAAGATTTCCTACTATAATATTAATTTTACACCGCAATACCTCTATGTCTTCAGGAATCTTTATATCACAATCTACAGTAATTTGGTGTTCTTTTGCACTATCAATTAAATAATTGATAAGGCTGTCCGTTTCATACTCTCCAGTGTGTACCATCTGTTTTGAATCCGTAAAGGTGCTACGCATCTCTTCAATATAGTTACAGACCTTTTCGTTTTTGCCTTGTTTTGCCAGGCCTTCTATTTCAAACAGATGATGTCTAAGATCATGCCTAAGATTTTCCTCTTTTCTGTTTGATATACGCATTAGCTCCATCTCATGCCTGTATGCTTCTACTTCTCTTTCAAGATACTCTTTTTTCATTCTATCGCCAAGATTTATGGCCAGACTGTTATATAGATTTACTGATAACAGCGATATTCCTACAACACATATACAAGCTATAAATCTGTATACACCTGAATCCATGGCTGTAACACAATACAGGATAATTGCCGCCATAACTGGGAAACCAGAAAGTGCCAACATTTCTTTTCCTACTATATCCCAATTCTTCGCTCTTCGAATTAAAACTCCCAGGATTCTTTCTATTATGAGAAGAAAAACCACCGTAAAAGTTACACTATAGAAATAATCATCTTCTTTCAAAAATGGGGTCGCTACTACATAAGCCAGCATATCACAGGCAGCACCTAAAACTGCTATAACTATACATACTAAAAGTTTCTTTAATAAACTGCCCTCATAGACACTTGCTATAAGTAACATCAAAAGAATATTTACAATAAGGTTTATCACCGGTATATGAAGCCATTCATTTATAGCAAATGTGGATACAACCCAAATACTTGAAAGTACCATTACCTTGTTTTTATTTTCAAAATCAAACTGTAGGAAATCTCCCAAAAGCTGACATATGGCAAATACTAGGCAAATATTACATATAATGTTTATTAGATAATATTCCATTTAATCCTCACAATTTATCTTCTTCCACCTTGAAAACATTCTGTTTTTAAAGGTTTCTGCATATTTTCTGCTGATGCTAATCTGATTATCATTATTCATGATAACATAATCATTACTGCTCATCTTTAATGCATTTAAATTTATGATATAGGAATTATGTATCTGAACAAAATAATCAGGGAGCTTTTTAATCTCATTTGACAGTTTCCCATAATATTCAATCATCTCATCACAGCATACTATCTTTATAACCCGCTTATTACTTGAAAAATACAGGATTTCTTTACAACTTATTGTTATGTTTTCTTTTCCAACCTTGCATATAAAAAAGTCTTCTGATCTTCCTATTATCTCAAATCCTCGGTTAATCGCCTTGATAAGAGCCTCTGGTTTTACTGGCTTTACTATAAAATCGAGAGGTTGTACCGAAAAAAGTTTCATTGCATAAGTTTCTTTTGATGACACATATATAATCTGTGTATGGAAATTTCTGTTTTCATCACGTAGATATTTTCCAACATCAATGCCTGTAGCTCTTGTAAGTTCTATATCCAAGATAAGAAAATCATAATTTGCTCCGCACCTGATATGTTCAATAAGTGCTTCTCCTCTATAAAACACGTCAACATCAAATGTTGCTTTCAGGACATCAGTATTCTCTATTATTATATTTTCAATCTCCTGACAGGTTAGAAATTCATCATCACATATGGCTACTCTGTACACAACTGTCCCCCCCGATTTTGGGATTTTCTACCTCTGATGCGGTTCTTCCCGTATCTGTATAAGTTTCTTTTTCAAAATATCTGTTTTTCACACTTGCTCCTCTTTAAACCTAAAATATTTATCACCTTCTGTACTGTCAGGTAAAACGCTTCTATCGTAATCACCAAAAATATAAGCATTTTTATAAAGTCAATATCCTGGCATATAAAGAATATCGCTTTCTCTACTACAGTAATAACGATAGATATAAGCTTAAATCTTACCTTTTCTTCCTTAAAAAGTAATTTGTTTACAGTATCTACCGGTGCCAGTATCATAATCACCAAAGTTCCTATAATGAGTATAGCTGAATATAGACTTTCATTTATCCATCCACCATCAGTACTGTTAAGAATAAATGCAACTGCCACAATCAGCAGTGATGATGCTATTGCACACATCCACAAGGCTGGAAGGTGCAGTCCTCCGGCAAAAATCCTAAGTGGTATAAAAAATAACAGGAATAAAAATACTCCCTGGATATTTCCCATAAGAAGACCTATTATAGCTGTAACCACCATGGATGCTACAAACATACCAAGACGTTTTAAGCCGTATATAGCTATTTCTTTCTCTTCATCACTATAGTTGCTCACTTTTTAGCTCCTTATTTCTGTACAGAATATCATCTAGATAATACCATTTTCGCTACTGTTTTGATTCTTAATGTAATAATTTACGCTCTACTCGTAATAATTAACATTCTTTCGCAAAATACAGCTATTCATTTTAGATATCACGTACAGGATATTTGTGTGACTTGTCTTTTTTCACGAATAGTCCAAGGTTTCTGTTTCGCGCATCCTCTTTCTAAATCTCTCTCTTATGCTTGTTCTGCATCCTGTGTGTACTGTGATTACTATTATCATAACAATTGAGCTGCTTCTCTGCCTTTTCGATATCCTTATCAATGAAGTCTTTATCAAATTCTTTCTTAAGACTGTCTTTAAGTTCTTCTATATCCCTGTGGTCAAGAAACACCTCTGCCACATCTTTTGTAGCATCAATCCTGCCATAGATAAGGTCAAAGTCCGTCTGTTCCATAAGTATCACATCACTTAGCTGCTCTGAAAGACTTTCCATTTTCAAATTTATATCTTTGTATTCTTCATAAACCTTTTCTGAACCAAAGTCATTACTATTAAGAAGATTCTGTCTGGTCTTTTTCGAGCTTTCAATAAATGCTTCCTTATGAACTATTTTTTCTTCTAGGTCATGCCTCTTTATAAGCTGTAGCTTTGAACATCCCTTTTCTTCTTCCTTAAGCTTTTTAAAAGTTCTTGTCGCTCCTTCTTTTCTGGTGTACTTTCAACTAATTCTGGTTCTATATGAATACGATGTACTTCCGCAGAATAATCTCCCAAATCAGCCTTAAATACAGCTGAGATTTCTTTTTTGTAACAGCTACTAGTCCAAGCTTTCCCATCATCACCTACAAAGAAGGGCAGAGTATCCTCATCTGTAATAGTTGATAATGAAGTATGTCCTAGGTTCTGGATTTTTAGAAGAAAACAGGAACCGCCAGATGCATTTCCATATATCGCATGTTCTTTTAATCCACGTGCTTTATCAGTAACACAATAAATATCAATGACCTCTTTAAACTCAAAGAAGATGGTAGAATCCTCGTTTAATAAGCGGTTCCTGTCTCCTTCGTTCAGGAAATACGTTATCTTCCTCAAAGCGTTTTAAAATTCCGTAAAAAAGACGATATCTTCTCTTCAGGTCATATGAGGAAGTCTGCTCACTTCTAATAGAACATGCATGTTCATAAGAAGAAATTTTTATGCAATCATGGGTGTTAAGAATCCAATTGATCTCAGTTTTTCACAATCGAATATAGCACTTTGAATAATCACTGGAATTCATGTATTCCAAAAGTATAGGATAAATTTCTTGTACTCAAATATTTTTTTAAGTGTAACTTTGTCCTGGCTTCAAAATAGACAATTCTTTCTTTATCCCCTTTACTAAGAACAACGCATTCTCTTTCTTCAAAATCAATATCCGCTCTATCAAGATTCACTAATTCTCCTACACGCATCACAGTAGAGTTTAATGTATCTATTATAGCAAGATTTCTTAATTCTTTACAGTCATCTCTTAGTTTTTTCAAGTCTTCATCAGCATATGTATCTTTTACAGATATCGTTGCTTTGATTCTGTGAATTCTATGAAATGGACTCTTATAAATATAATTTTCATCTTCAAGCCAAGTGAAGAAACTTGATATATTTCTTCTAAATAATATCAATTGTCACTTTGCTCACGTTTTTCTCAATTTGATAGGTCGACAAATAGTTTCTCAGGTCATCTGTTGTAATTGCCCTTGCATTTTTATCAACATTTTCTCAATAGTAAATTTATAGTAATCTAGAGTTCCATCTGATCTACCTTCTAGTTTTTAAGAAGATAAAAATCTTTCTAACAACACATCATTATCTTCTTCATAAGGTGCATTGTTTTCTTGTTGTAAATGAACCTCCTCCAATACCTTTTCCAGCCAAAATGTTTGTCCATTATCTAAGAATGGTGACATTTTCTGCATAACATAATTCATCGTTTCCTGATTCATAATAATACTTCCTTGTTTTTAGAAATATTATATACAATGCACACATTACAAAAATATTAAGGTTGAGAAAAAAAGGAATCTAATCGTTCCACATTACTGTCACAATTTATAATTATACAAAAACAATGGAAGAATACAATATGTATTTTTTCCACCAAAGTTTTAATTTCACTTATAATTTCTGTTTTTCAACAGCTTCTTTTTCATTGCATTATGTTCTTACATTACCCATGCTATTTCAACAAATATTGCAACCTGAAAAAAAACTACCTGTAATACAACCTTATCCAATTTCTCAAGAAAGTAAATAAAAACAGATAGTGTTATAAAAAGAGCAAATCCCAAAATAATGAAATTTCTTCCATGTCTATGGTTCCATTCAGTTACACTTATTAAGTCGTAAGTGCAAAGTTGCGCTTACCTTTCATATTTTCAAATAGTTGTATATTATCTTTCATTAGTAATCTTTACATCCTTACACAGATTTACTGTTCATGGAATGGATACTTATATATTCCCGCTACACAGGTCAGATATTTTTTCCATTTCTCTTCGTTTCAAGTTATCCACTTTGACATATCATCAGACAGTTCAGAAACTCTCATATACTTCTCCGCTCTCTGCGTTTCTTTGTCCTCATATTTCGACCTTCTTTCGACTCCTTCCATATCCTCTCACCTTTTGGCTCGATGATGTACATTCGCCAAATGCTAATATTCATGCAAGAATGTATTTGCACTTGGCTCATTGTTTTCACAAAAAAGTAGCAAGGCCTTCAATATATTGTTCCTTGCTACTTCTTTTTTAACAATTCGTTGAAACTTTTCTGTAAATGTGCTATATTATAGACAAAGGAAAAGCACCCACTCCAAAGTGGATGCTCCCGAGAAACAGGTTTATTTGTCCTTTCGGACATTGCCTATTCTGTTGGCCGACGGAATAGGCTTATTTTTTTCTCTTGTGATCCTTATCTCTTGTGAGAAAGGCAAGAAACGCAACAATCAGTTGCCCAAAGGCTATCAGCAAACTGATAATACCAATGAATATCAAAATGATATCTGCATCTGACATAATTACGCACCTATATGACTTACAGTCACGTCTATTATCTTAACAAATCAGAGTAAATGTTTCAACAACTATTTATGTTATCTTATTCCATTCCCAAAAGCTTGCTTTTTCTCTCAATCATCTCATCTATTTTCTCGATGTAAAGCCCTACATCCTTCACATTATCGCATCTCTCAATACGACCATCTCCAAACACTCTTTTAGTGATTGAGCCGGCTCCAAGTGCGACGATGGTCTGCACTTCCTCCATGATCAAAATATTGTATATACCAAACTTTCCCTCTCTGGCATACCCTACGTTCTCAAAGTTGCCGCTCATGTTCTTCTGTCTGTACAGATAATATGGCTTCATGCCAAGAGCTGCTGCCCCTGCTGCCGCAATCTCCATAGTAGCATCGGTATTATGCAGTGTCTCCATGCCGTTTTCTTCAATCCACTGGCTCAGTCTGGATGCACGCTTGATGGCTAACGAATGTACTGTGAGACTATCCGGGGCAAGCTTCTTAATCTCTTCTATCGTATGTGCCACGTCTTCTTCCATTTCACCGGGCAATCCCAGAATGATATCCATGTTGATGTTATCAAAGCCTGCCTCTCTTGCCCATGCGAAGGCTTCTTTTACCTGTGCGACAGTATGGCGTCTGCCTATGAATTTTAATGTCTCATCCTTCATTGTCTGGGGATTTACCGAGATTCTGGTAACTCCATGCTGATGCAGTACTGCCAGCTTCTCTGGTGTAATGCTGTCTGCACGTCCGGCTTCCACGGTGAATTCTTTCACCTGGCTCCAGTCGAAGGTATTCTTTAACTTAGTCAAAAGCCAGTCTAACTGCCCAGCTTCCAGAGTTGTGGGTGTACCACCACCGATATAGACTGTGTCCAGTATCTTATCCTTATATGCGTCCGCTACGAACTGCATTTCCTTGTATACAGCTTCCAGATAGTCCTGCACTCTCTTCTTCCACATTGCAATGGGATAAGAGGTAAAAGAACAGTACAGGCAGGTAGTGGGGCAGAATGGAATCCCAATATATAAGCTGTATCCGTCTTCATAATGAATGGTATCCAGCAATGCCTTTTCCCGCTTGGCGATATCAAGGCTCAAGCTTGATTTTTCTTCACTGACTGCATGCGTCTCTTCCAGCCGGTGCATAATCTCTTCGTCAGATAATCCTTCTGCCAGCATACCCATAGGCAGCTTGGTAGGGCGGATTCCTGTCAGATTGCCCCAGGGCAATGTTCTGCCTGTATAGTCACACAGGTCACGATATAATGCCAGCTTGCATGCATTTTTATATAAATGCACGCCGGTTCCTTCTTCCTCATCGGTTTCAATGGGATTGTCATATACTCTGACCTTGCCGCCCTGTACAGCCAGCACCACATGCAATGCCTTTTCCTCAAAAGACACGGTAATCCTGCCGCGCTCTTCTAACCTGCTTATCTGTTCAAGCCCATGCACCTTTACATCCCTCTCCGGGTAAAAAGCCTTAATCAGCGAATGCAGATCGTATTGATAATTTTCTTTATTTGTATATACCTGAATCATAGTATCCTCTTTCATTTTATAGCAGCAATTCAGAAACACACAAATCCGTGTTACCTATCGGCAGCACGGATTGTATTTCATTTCGTATGCAACTGTTGTCTCTTCATTATGCCCCGGATAGAGCTTCGTATCAGGCGGCAAGGTAAAGATTCTCTTCTGTATGGAATCTATCAATGCCCTGGCTGAACCGGAATAGAAATCCGTCCTTCCTACAGAACCATTGAAAATCGTATCTCCACAGAAGCAGCAGCTATCCGCTTCATCATAATAGCAGCAGCCACCCAGTGTATGTCCCGGTGTATGCAGCACCTTGAAGTGTATTCCAGCCATATCAAATTCCTGGTTATCCCTGAAATACTCATCTGCTTCCCACCCATAGGCAGGGCCAAACCAGCCTGACAGGTTCTTCTCAGGATCTTTCAGAAGCTCTGCTTCTTCTTCATAGGCATAGATTTTTGCCCCCGTCAATTCTTTCAGTTGCAATGCGCCACCTGTATGGTCCCCATGTCCATGAGTCAGCAATATGCCTGCTATCTTTTTGCATCCCAGGCTTTTTACATCCTGATATACAATATCTCCTCTGTCACCGGGATCAATGATGACCATTTCATCTGACCCATCACGGAATACATAATAACAATTGGTCTGGCAGGCACTGAGTATGCGCCTTTTGATCTTAATATCAGCCATCAGCCAGTCGTCCTTTCAATATCAATCACATTTTCTATCATTCTTAATTTATCAATCATTGTCGTCAGTTCATTACGCCCGCCAATTTCAAAAGTCACTACCATAGTAGCGATTCCCTGCTTACTGGTTCTGGTGTTCATAGACTGGATATCAATATTTTTCTCTGTAAAGGTCTTGGAGATATCTGCAAGCAGTCCACTTCGGTTATGGGCATAAATAATAATCTCTGCCAGATATTTCTCTGCAGACTTCGTATCCTCCGGCTGCCATTCTGCTTCAATCAGTCTGACTCTGTCCATCTCAGGCAGATTGATAATGTTGACACAATCTGTCCTGTGAATAGATACGCCTCTTCCTCTGGTGACAAATCCTACAATCTCATCTCCCGGTACAGGTGCACAGCATCTGGAGAAACGGACTGCCACATCATGAATTCCTTTTACGACAATACCACTCTTGGACTTGATATGGACAGGCTTACTCTGGCTGTTCTCCTGGATATTGGCTAACAGCTCTTCATCTGTAATCTGCTTCTTATGGTCACGCGCATACAGCTCCTGCATACGGTTGATGACCTGCCCTTCTTTAAGCGCACCATGTCCAATTGCAGCCAACACAGAATCCCAGTCCTGGAAACCATATTTATGCATAACACTGGCTTCATATTCTGGTGTCAGAAGATCTGTTGTGTTGATATTCTTAGTCTTACAGTAGGTCAGGAACATGTCCCTGCCTTTCATGACATTATCTTCCTTGAGTTCGTTCTTGAACCACTGATTGATCTTGTTTCTTGCCTGTGAAGACTTTACAATATTGAGCCAGTCACGGCTTGGTCCCTTGGAATTCTGTGAGGTCAGTACCTCGATTACATCACCATTGTTGATCTTATAATCTATGGTAACAAGCTTGCCATTGACTCTGGCACCAATCATCTTATTACCTACTGCACTGTGAATACTGTAAGCAAAGTCAATTGGAGTAGAACCCGCAGGCAGATTCTTCACGTCACCTGATGGTGTGAAACAATATACATGATCTGAGAACAGATCCAGGTCGCTCTTGAGCAGCTTTAAGAATTCCTTACTGTCTGAGGTATCCTTCTGCCACTCCAGAATCTGACTGAGCCATGCAAGCTTCTCTTCCTCTCCGCCTGTAGAGGCAATACCATTGCTGGCTTCCTTATATTTCCAGTGAGCAGCAATACCATACTCTGCTACTCTGTGCATTTCAAAGGTTCTGATCTGTATTTCAAAAGGTTGTCCATTGGAACCGATCAGCGTAGTATGCAGGGACTGATACATATTTGCCTTTGGCATGGCAATATAGTCCTTAAATCGTCCCGGCATGGGCTTGTACATCTCATGTATGACGCCAAGTGCCGCATAGCAGTCCTTTACCGAATCCACGATAATACGGACAGCGAACAGATCATATATCTGATCCAGAGTCTTATTCTGGTTCTTCATTTTCTTATAAATGCTGAAAAAATGTTTGACACGACCGTCAATCTGGGCTTCTATGCCCGCGGAAGTAATATGCTCACTTACTTCATCTACGATATCCTGTACATATTTTTCACGTACATTTTTACGAAGTGCGATTTTCTGTACCAGATCATAATAAGCTTCCGGTTCCAGATATTTTAAAGACAGGTCATCCAGTTCCACCTTGATTTTGGAAATACCAAGACGTTCTGCAAGAGGAGAATAGATATCCAGTGTTTCTCTTGCGATTCTCTTCTGGCTTTCAGGGGACTTATATTTCAGCGTACGCATATTATGAAGTCTGTCTGCCAGTTTGATCAGAATAACACGAATATCCTTTGCCATGGCAAGGAACATCTTACGCAGGTTCTCTGCCTGAAGATCTTCCTTGCTGGCTGTTCTGTCAGGAGTTGCATCTCCTGTATATTTCAATTGTTCAAGCTTGGTCACACCATCAACCAGAAGCTCTACATCCGGTCCGAACTGTTCACGCAGTTCCTCATTGGTAAGCACGGTATCTTCCACGACATCATGCAGCAGTCCTGCTACAATCGTCTCTTTATCCAGTTCCAGATCAGCCAGAATGATTGCTACACACAATGGATGAATAATATATGGTTCTCCTGACTTTCTGGTCTGGTTCTTATGTGCTTCACAGGCGACCTTATAGGCTTTGTCTATCATACTGATATCATCAGAAGGGTGATATTTCCGCACATGCGAAATAAGCCCCTGATACAGTTCATCAGGACTTTGGAATTCTTTGATATATTCAATCCTGCGCTCATCGGTCTTACGTGGTGTTCCTTTACTGCCCTGAATAATCAGGGAATCCTCGTAAGTTCCTTCCTTGGGTTGTTTATCATTTACCTCTGCCACTTCGATCACCAGCCATTATCTATTTTTGTTATTGCTTATTTGCCGCTGTATGTAATTGCTGCATCCAGTCTGTAGCTGCCAAGACGTTCTCTGCCCTTTAATCCGGCAAGCTCCATTAATACAACAACACCTACAACTTCACCGCCAAGTGATTCGATTAACTTGATCATAGCTTCTGTTGTTCCACCCGTTGCGATCAGATCATCTACTACAAGTACTTTCTGACCAGGCTTAATGGAATCCTTATGCATCTCGATGGTAGCTTTACCATATTCCAGATCATAATCAACAGATACAGTCTCTCTGGGCAGCTTGCCTTTCTTACGGATCAGTACAAAAGGCTTATGCATATTGTAAGCGATAGGAGTACCAAAGATAAATCCTCTGGATTCCGCACCTGCTACTACATCAAAATCCAGATCTTTAACCAGATCCTGCATGGTATCAATTGCAAGATGAAGTCCGTCTGCATCCTGTAAAACGCTGGTTACGTCACGGAACATAATACCCTTCTCCGGGAAATCCGGTATTGTTAATACATAATCTTCTAACTTTTTCATGGAAAATATCTCTCCTATCATAATAAATTGTGTCATTTGTGCTTATAAATAAGCATATTCTGCCTCAATTTGCATGGCTCTGAATAGTTACGTTTAATTATAGTATCAAATACTATATAAGTCAATTCTACAAATATGTAAAAACTTAGGTTATTCTATAGGAAGAAACGGAAAGGAATAACTGACCTTATGAAAAAAATTGCTTTAATACATGATTTATCCGGTTTTGGCAGGTGTTCACTGACTGCTGCCATTCCCGTTATCTCCGCGCTTGGCATTCAGGCATGTCCCATGCCTACCGCTGTTTTGTCAGCCCAGACAGGTTTTAACAGCTATTTTTATGATGATTATACAGACAAAATGAATCAGATCACCCAGGAATGGGTTCAAATGAACGAGTCCTTTGATGGCATATACTCCGGCTTTCTGGGCAGTGATGCACAGATGGAGAATGTGCTGTATTTTCTGGATCAGTTCCAGACAAAAGACAACCTCTATGTGGCAGACCCAGTGATGGGCGACCACGGCAGGCGCTTTCCCATCTTCACGGATAAACTGCTGGCAGCCATGCAGGAGCTTACCAGACGTGCAGATGTAATCACGCCTAACCTTACCGAGCTGTGTCTGCTCACTGATACAGACTATGATACCCTCACAAGCCATTCCTCAAGCCCTGAATATTTCCGCTATATAGAAGAAGCTGCCCTTCCCCTTTTGGAAAAGGCAGTCAGAAAACAGTCCATTATCATAACAGGTGTTATTTCTACTGATACCGAAGAACCCAGGATTGCAAATCTTGCTGTTACAAGTGAGGGATGCTGCTTCGTACAGACTCCCTACACCGGAAAAGGCTTCTCCGGTACCGGCGATCTGTTCACTTCCTGCGTAACCGGTTGTCTGGTCAATGAAATGCCCCTGCAGCAGTCTCTTGACAAAGCAGTTGCATTCCTACAGCCTGCAATCGAACAATCCACTGCCGAGAATACACCGGGCGAGCATGGCGTGTGCTTTGAAAAATATCTCTATCTGCTCCACAGATAGCAATAAGCCTGTGTCCTTGCTGCAAAGCGCTCTGTTTTCAGCAGTTCTCTCAATTCCTGTCTGGTCAGCCAGCAGGGCGTGATTTCCTCTACTGTAGAAGTACTTGGGCGGAACTCACCCCTTGCTTTACCGACAACGCAGACATTGATCTCATTGCTGAATCCTACAGCGCTGTAGCTTGGACCGATAAAATCATCTATTTCATACAATTCCAGTCCAGTCTCTTCCCACAGCTCACGCCTGGCACTCTCCTGTGGCTTTTCACCGGGATCAATCAGTCCAGCCGGGAAATTATATACCCAGTCACCTACAGCCAGTCGAAATTCCTTGTTGACAAGCAACTTATCTCCTGTCTCATTGGTTGCAATAATGACTACTGCGTCAGGCTTATCTCCATGCAATGCCTCATACGTCTCCATATCTTTCTTACGGCTGATGATCTCGTATACCTTCTTCTGATTATCCACGGTTTCATAAGTAATGTCATAACGGGTAATGAATTTGCCCGCTTCTTTTTTCTCGATTCCTTTAAAATTCATTCTATGCGCATATACCTTTCTTTTTTTCTTCCCCCATTATAACGATATCCATATGTCGAATTCAACCTCTGATATACAAAAAATTCCCGCATGACTCTATTCAAGTCATGCAGGAATTTATATTTTTAGTCCACTACTTCGGCATTTGCCCTTGGTACTGCTGTCAACTGTCCATTCTCTACATCAATGACAATCGTGTCACCAGAATCCAGATCACCTGCAAGAATCAGCTTAGCAGCCAGTGTCTCAACATATTTCTGGATATAGCGCTTCAACGGTCTTGCGCCATATACCGGATCATAACCATTCTCAATGATGAAATGCTTTGCCTCATCGGTAAGCTCAATCGTAAGCTCCTTATCAGCCAGTCTCCTGTTCAGGTCGTCAATGATCAGATTGATGATGCCGCCGATATTGCCCTTGGTCAGTGGCTTGAACATAATGATCTCATCCAGACGGTTCAGGAACTCAGGTCTGAAATGTCCACGCAGTTCATTCATGACCATATCCTGCGACTCCTGTTTGATCTCACCATTCTCTTCAATACCATCCAGCAGATACTGAGCGCCGATATTGGATGTCATAATCAGAATCGTATTCTTGAAATCTACCGTTCTGCCCTGTGAATCTGTGATACGTCCATCATCCAATACCTGTAAAAGGACATTGAATACATCAGGATGTGCTTTCTCGATCTCATCAAACAGAACAACGCTGTAAGGTTTTCTTCTGACTGCTTCTGTCAGCTGTCCGCCTTCATCATATCCTACATATCCGGGAGGCGCTCCGATCAGACGGGACACAGAATATTTCTCCATGTACTCACTCATGTCGATACGCACCATATTGTTCTCATCATCAAACAATGCTGCTGCCAGTGCTTTGGCAAGCTCTGTCTTACCTACACCGGTAGGTCCAAGGAACAGGAAAGAACCAATCGGCTTTGTCGGGTCCTTGATACCTGCTTTGGAACGGATGATAGCTTCTGTCACTTTCGTAACACCTTCATCCTGTCCAATGACACGTTTATGAAGTTCTTCATCCAGATGCAGTGTCTTGTTACGCTCACTCTCGTTCAATTTAGCAACAGGAATACCGGTCCATCTGGAGATGATCTTGGCAATCTCTTCCTCTGTTACACTCTCATGTACCAGACTCATATCTTTTGCCTTGACATTCTCCTCTTCGATCTCCAGCTGACGCTTAATTGCCGGTAATTTACCGTAGCTTAACTCTGCTGCCTTTTCCAGATTACCTTCTCTCTGGGCAATCTGAATCTGTGCATTGATGGAATCTATCTCTTCACGCAGCTTGGATAACTTCTCAACAGATGCCTTCTCATTATCCCACTGTGCCTTACGGTTATTGAATTCTGCCTTTTCCTCAGCAAGCTCTTTCTGTAAGGCTTCCAGACGTTCCTTGCTCAGACGGTCTTCCTCTTTCTTGAGAGCGGTCTCCTCGATCTCCATCTGCATGATATGACGCTGCATCTCATCCAGCTCTGCCGGAAGGGAATCCAACTCTGTCTTAATCATGGCACATGCCTCATCTACAAGGTCGATAGCCTTATCAGGCAGGAATCTGTCTGTAATATAACGGTTGGAAAGTGTTGCCGCACTGACTAAAGCATTATCCATGATCTTAACGCCATGGTATACTTCGTAACGTTCCTTCAGACCACGCAGAATACTGATTGTATCTTCTACGGTAGGTTCTGCTACCATGACAGGCTGGAAACGTCTCTCCAGTGCAGGGTCCTTCTCGATATACTGTCTGTACTCATCCAGTGTGGTAGCACCGATACAATGCAGTTCACCTCTTGCCAGCATAGGCTTGAGCATATTGCCTGCATCCAGTGCACCGTCTGTTTTTCCTGCGCCAACAATGGTATGCAGCTCATCAATGAACAGAATGATCTGACCATCACTGTTCTTGACATCCTCCAGTACAGCCTTCAGTCTCTCTTCAAATTCACCACGATATTTCGCACCTGCTACCAGTGCGCCCATATCCAGTGCAAAGACTTTCTTATCCTTTAATCCCTGTGGTACATCTCCTCTGACGATTCGCTGTGCCAGACCTTCAACTACGGCGGTCTTACCTACACCGGGTTCACCGATCAGTACAGGATTATTCTTGGTCTTACGTGATAAGATACGGATAATATTACGGATCTCATTATCTCTGCCGATAACGGGATCAAGCTTCTGATTTCTGGCTTTTTCCACCAGATCCTGTCCGTACTTCTCCAGAGTATCATACGTAGCTTCCGGGTTATCGCTGGTAACACGCTGATTACCACGTACCTCACTCAAAGCCTTCAGGAAACGCTCTCTGGTAATACCGTATTCCTGAAAGATTGCCTTGATCTCTTTATTAGGGTTCTGAATCATGGAAAGGAAGAGATGCTCTACCGATACATATTCATCACCCATTCTCTTAGCCTCATCCTCTGCGGATATCAGCACTTTGTTCAAATATTGTCCTACATAAGGCTGGCCACCCTGAACCTTAACTCTCTTCTCCAGTGCGGCTCTTGCCCTGCTTACAAAATGCTCGCTATTGATTTCCATCTTCTCAATCAGCTTCAGAATCAGACTATCATCAATGGTAAGTAAAGCATACAACAAATGTTCCTGCTCTATTTCCTGATTACCATACTCCATGCTAAGCTTCTCGCATTGATTTACAGCTTCTATGGATTTCTGAGTAAACTTTTGAATGTTCATAACCAAACCTCCTTTGTTTCCTTTGTTCTATATCTACTATAACACCGATTCACTATTTGTCAACTCATTTTATATTATTTTTAGAATTTTTCTATTGTTTTAATAACACATTTTTTACCTTCTATGTTAATAAATTTTCATTTTTTTTGTATCTTTTCTATTGTTTTTTCAATTTATATGGTAAAATGTAACTATTCAGAGCCATGCATATTTGACACAATTTATATGGCGAAGTAACCACAATAAGCAGATAACAAGTAAACTTGTTATCCAGATAAGCATCGAAGATGCGGTTTTGCGCATGGGGTTCTGAATAGTTACGCATATTATTAAATATAGAAAGGCGATGTCCCATGACTGATCCTGCTACCGCATATTTCTTTAAGAAATATTATCGAAACATCATTAAATGGTGGTTCGTTGTATATAATCCCGATTTCCGAAAAATATGGCCTTCCAAGGAAGAGGAAGAAACAGCCCACCAGAAAGAACTGGAGGAAAAACGTATCGCCCATGAGAAAGAGTTGGAAGAAGCTGCTGCCAAAGAACAGGAAAAATCCGATGACGCATATAATGCCTCTACCGGTTCTTACTCCGGTCTATATGGGCAGAAGCCGGTGGATGACCAGACCCAGTCAACTCTGGACGAAATTCTAAATGCCTCCAGCTCCCAGTGCAATATTGATTCTTTGGTAGAAGCTGCGAAATCAGAAGATGTCACACTCCCTCCTGAACAGGATAAGATTATCCGGGAAGCCAATGCAATTTATGAACGTCTGTTGCGTGAAGCTGCTGAAGACGAAGCCAAGAAGCAGGCTGAGATAGATGCTGTAAAACAGTCCATGGCAAGTAATAGTAAAACAACTTCTTAAACATAGAAAAGCAGCCCAATCCGGACTGCTTTTCTTCATTATTCACAACGATTGCGAAGTTCTTCCCATCTTTTATCAATTTCTGCCTGGAATAAACCAATCAGTTCTTCATTGCCTTTTTTAAATAAATGTTTGAAACGTCTCTGAGGACGCAGAAACTCTTCAATCGGCATCTTATTCTTAGGTACATAATTTAAAATCCACTTACCATCTATTACTTCAAATAAAGGCCAATAGCAAGTCTCTACTGCCATTTTGCAGATATTCATCAGCTCTGACGGCTCATAGCCCCAGCCACGGGGACAGGGTGACATGACATTCAGGAACGCAGCGCCTTCTGTATAGATTGCCTTTTGTGCCTTGGTATACAAATCCTTGAAATTGCCGATATAAGTACTCTGTCCTACATATGGTACATGATGCTCTGCAATGATGGCTGCCAGATCCTTTCTCACCTGCACCTTACCATTGGACACCTTACCAGCCGGCGTTGTCGTTGTATCTGCATACTGTGGAGTTGCAGAAGAACGCTGTGTACCAGTGTTCATATAGGCGCCATTATCATAACAGACATAGACCATATCATGTCCCCGTTCCATAGCTCCCGATAATGACTGAAATCCAATATCATATGTACCGCCATCACCGCCAAAGGTAATGAACTTGTAATTATCTGTCAGTCTGCCTTTCTTCTTCAATACTCTGTATGCTGTCTCTACACCTGATAATGTCGCTCCCGCATTTTCAAAAGCATTATGAATATAGCTGTCTTCATATGCTGTATACGGATACATGAAAGAAGATACTTCCAGACATCCTGTCGCATTACCGATTACTGCCTTATCTCCTTCATGAAGTGCCCTAAGGACTGTACGTACTGCTATCGTACCGCCACAACCTGCACACATTCTATGTCCCGGCGCCAGACGCTCCGGCTTGCTCATTACTTCTTTAAAATTATATGCTGTTTCCATATGCTTACCTTTCCCTTAATCCGATGTAACTGTACATACCTTCTACTACATGAGTCTGCGCCATTTTCTCCAGATTGTCATATACCTGTTCAAAATCTTCCACCGTGATATCTCTTCCACCCAGTCCATAGAAATAATTCACTACTTCTGCGGAAAGCTTCGCCTGATACATGGCAGCCCTGACTTCTGCACCAAGAGGGCCGCTGGTCGCAGCAAACATCTCGGAACGATCCATAATGGCTGCTGCTTTGACTTTGGACAGAGCCTGTGCCAGTTCTTCCTCCGGGAAAGGACGAAAGACTCTGATCTTGATCAGTCCGACTTTCTTACCTGTTGTATGTCTGATATGATCAATAGCGGCTTTGCAAGTGCCTGCTGCCGAGCCGATGATCACAACCGCATACTCTGCATCTTCCATTCTGTATTCTTCGAAAAAGCCATACTTTCTTCCTGTCATCTTCTCGAAACGGTCTGCCATTTCCAGAATAACCTTCTTTGCATTGAGCATTGCCTGTCTCTGTGCACGTTTGGTCTCCATATAATAATTGGACACTGCATAGGGTCCTACTGCCATTGTCTCAGAAGGATTGAGCAGATAATGTTCAGGATTGTATTCTCCTACAAATCCTTTAACCAGTTCATCCTCCACTAACTGAATATTCTCTACACCATGGCTGGTAATAAATCCATCCTGACAGATCATGACAGGAAGCTTCACATCCTTATGCTCTGCAATGGGAAAAGCCTGGAGGAAATTATCATATACCTCCTGATTGGATTCTGCATAAATCTGAATCCATCCGGTATCTCTCGCGCCCATACTGTCTGAGTGGTCTGCGTTGATGTTGATAGGTCCTGTCAATGCACGATTGACCAGGGCAAGCACGATAGGCAGCCTATCTGACGCTGCCACATATAATTCCTCCCACATCAGTGCCATACCACAGGAAGAAGTGGCTGTCAGAGCTCTTGCTCCTGCTGCTGATGCTCCTATGGTCGCACTCATTGCGCTGTGTTCACTTTCCACATGAATAAATTCTGTATCAATCTCTCCATTTGCTATGTAAGCTGCCACGTACTGCGGTATCTCTGTTGATGGAGTAATCGGAAAAGCCGGCATAACATCAGGATTGATCTGTTTGATCGCGTATGCCACTGCTTCATTACCTGATAAACGTTCTCTGATTGCCATTTTAATAACCATACCTTTCTATAAGCTGTGAAAAAACTACCCTATATGTTCTTTCACTTTCCTTCTCTCATTGTAATAGCTCCGAAGGGGCAGACCTTAGCACAGATACCGCAGCCCTTGCAGTGATCATAATCAAACTCTTCTCTGACTCCATTCGTTACCGGGATAGAGCAGTCAGGACAGACAGGTGCACACAGCAGACACTGTCTGCACTTTTCTTTATCAAATATGGGAGTTGCTGTTCTCCACTCTCCGGTATTAAATTCCCTGGATGTTGCAGGCTCATATATTTTATTGCCCTCTGTGATATCCTGCCACGGGCTTCTTTCGTTAATTCTATCCTGTATCATATTCTGTTACTATACCTTTCTATAATATGTACTTCTCAAAGTCTCTTTAACATGCTTCTTCAAATGCCAGCTCCAGTGCCTGCATATTGCCGTCGATTACTTCCGGCTTCTTGGCAAATTTGTGCTGGAAGGAAGCTCTCATTTCCTGCAGAAATTCCTTTCTCTCCATAACATTGGATACTGCTACTGCTGCTGCAAGCATAGGAGAGTTCGGATAGTTCCTACCCAGTGTACGCAGGGATATCTGCTTGGCGTTGACCGTATACACAGCACCTTCATAACCGTGAAGATGTTCTCTGAGCTCTTCTTTGGAACGTTCTGAGTTGATGATCACAGCTCCATCTTTCTTTAATCCTTTGGTCACATCTATCGTCTCTAACAGACTTTCATCTACAACTACCACATAGTCCGGCTCATAAATATTAGAATGAACGGTAATCGGTTCGTCACTGATTCGATTGTAAGCAGTAATCGGTGCTCCCATTCTCTCCGGACCATACTCCGGGAAGCCCTGTACATACTTTCCTGTTTTGAAGGCTACATCAGCCAAAAGAAGTGCCGCAGTCTTAGCTCCCTGACCACCACGTCCATGCCATCTGATTTCTACTGTTTTGTTCATTCTAAACACCTTTCCTTTCTATTACGTGAACGCAACTCGTGAGCAACACTCACTCGTTCGTGCTGCCCTCCATAATTCAATATGTGAATTGCTCTGCAAGCAGGCATTCACATGTTGAACCATGGCTCTGCTTATTCACGCAAAAAGAGCTTCTGCCGCAAACGGCAGAAGCTCTGAAATTCTTCTATATCTCCATCTACGACATACCAACATATGCGTCCTCTTTTACGGGAGGAATCCGTCAACGTCTACTCATGTTCTTAACATTTTTGCGTTGCAACTCAGGAGGGATATTCCTTATGTCTCTACTCGCACCGCTTCTCAGCTGCCGCGGCTCTCTGTAACTTTCCAGATATAAGTACTGTCTCCATCAAAGTCTTTTGCAGGTCAATGACCTGTACTGGTTTTATTCAATTGTATCCATATTCTTCTGTCACATAAATGACTCCGAACATATTTTATTATAGTAACGTGTCAACGTGTCGTCAATGACTAAATTTAATCTATTACTTGATAATTTTTATCAAATAGTATCTTTTCCACCATATAAATATTCTGTGGCTCATCGCAGGTCACTACCAGATAATCTCCGGCTCTTCCTACCATGTAGGAATCAATATTGTTGGAAAAGACTTTGATACCACGTTCGAGCTGTCTGGCATAGACCTGTATTCTGTCCTTATAGGTACAGGAGTTCATATGACGCATGATACTCACCGTGGTCTGACTGGTAAGCTTACGAAGTCTTGGTTTATACTCAAGATTCAGATTGCAATGCTCCCCAAGTACTTTGTATTTCTCTTCAAATTCATGGCTGGATATGACTTTTACCCTGCCGTCCTCATTGACAAGAATCATCATATCTTCAGCCGCTTCCAGTTCAATATCGCCTTCCAGCGTACGGATCACGCCCTTCGTTCCTATCGGCATCAGTGTCCGTGCCTCCACATAACCAGAGACAGCTGGACGAATATAATAGGATTTCATATCTGATGTGTCGATATTCATCTTCTCTGCATACAGAATGTCAAAACTGTCAAAGTATTCATTCATACGGTTGCTGAAATAACCTTCCGAGTGAAGGGTTGGATATTTCTCCTCATATTGACGTCTGGCAATAAAACCGCCTGCCTTTTCCACATGGCCTCCGCCAGAACCCATATCTGCTGCCAGAAACTGTGCAAGCTCACTGGCACGTACTTCTTTGACACAACTGCGGACTGAGAATTTGTATCCGTCTTCCAGTTGATTAAATACCACACAGGTAGTCAATTCATCCACCTGAATCAGGAAATCACTGATCAGCCCTAACAGGTTCGGATCACAGGGCTGCGCCTGGATAATGGCGTAGTGATAATCACTGTTGTATATGTATCGAATCATGGCGATTCCTGCAATTTCCAGTTCTTTCAGTGACATGTTGGAATTGCGCAGGTGCTGAATAATATATCTGTCATAATGAACAGAGTCACGCATATCCATGTCCAGCGGATAACAGATCTCCGAGAACTGATTGGTATCACGATACAACCCATAATACAATGCTGTTCCCAGCCTGATGTCTTCATTTACAGGATAGTTCGCATCCAGAAGCATACGCCATACCAGTGTGGAACAGCTGCCCAGATTAGAAGCAATCTCCCAGCTTACCAGCTTACTTGTATGTATCTCCTTTTGATGATGATCGATCACAGCAATGGCATCCGCTGCAAAAGGATATACATTGCCTGCGCCATATTGACAGTCCACTGTAATCAGAAGTCCGCTGACCGGCCCTGCCTGCATCTGCCTGTACTCGATAGGAATCCCAAGCTTATCTATCATTAATTTCAGATTGGTCTTCTGTATCCGATATCTCCCACTGTAGATCAACGAAACATTTTTGCCTTTTGCCTGAAAATACACATACAGGGCATAACCGGAAGCAATGGCATCTGCATCCGGGTTATCGTGTGCCTGAATCGTGATTGAGTCGTATTGGTCCAGCTCATTTAAGTACATGCTCTCTCCTTGATAACGCAAAAGGGAACACTGCCGCCTTGTTGACAGCAGTGTTCCCCCTACACTTTTTATATATTTTTATTCATCAACACTATAGTTAGGTGCTTCTTTCGTGATATGAATATCATGAGGATGGCTCTCTCTGAGGGCTGCAGCAGAGATCTTGACAAATCTGCCATTCTCCTTCAGCTCTTCAATCGTAGAGGTTCCACAGTAACCCATACCGGAACGAAGACCACCCATTAACTGGAATACAGTATCTTCTACATTACCCTTATATGCAACTCGTCCTTCTACACCTTCCGGAACAAGCTTCTTTGCATCGGACTGGAAGTAACGATCCTTACTGCCGTTCTCCATTGCAGCAATAGATCCCATGCCACGATATACTTTATACTTTCTACCCTGGAATAATTCAAAGGTTCCCGGACTCTCCTCACATCCTGCAAAGATGCTTCCCATCATGCAGACATTACCGCCTGCTGCGATAGCCTTGGTCATATCACCTGAATACTTGATACCACCATCTGCAATAATAGGAATACCGTATTCTTTTGCTACTGCGTAAGAATTCATAATTGCTGTGATCTGAGGTACACCAATACCTGCAACGATACGTGTTGTACAGATAGAACCAGGTCCGATACCAACCTTAACAGCATCTGCACCAGCTTCGATCAGCGCCCTTGTGCCTTCACCTGTTGCCACATTACCGGCAATGACCTGAAGATCAGGATACTTCTCCTTGATCATTCTTAAGCATCTTAATACGTTCTCAGAATGGCCATGTGCACTATCAAGTACAATTACGTCTACCTTGGCATCAACCAGGGCAGCTACACGCTCCAGTACATTAGCTGTAATACCAACACCGGCACCGCACAGAAGTCTTCCCTGTGCATCCTTTGCAGCCAGCGGGTACTTGATTGTCTTCTCAATATCCTTGATTGTGATAAGACCTTTCAGATTATAATTGTCATCTACGATAGGAAGTTTCTCTTTTCTTGCGGAAGCCAGGATCTTCTTGGCTTCTTCCAGTGTAATACCTTCCTTGGCAGTAATCAGTCCTTCAGAAGTCATGGACTCCTTGATCTTCTTGCTGTAGTCTGTCTCGAACTTCAGGTCACGGTTCGTAATGATACCAACTAACTTCCTACCCTCTGTAATAGGTACACCTGAAATTCTGAACTTGCCCATTAATGCGTCTGCATCTGCAAGTGTATGTTCCGGAGTTAAGGAAAAAGGATCTGTAATGACGCCATTCTCTGAACGCTTAACCTTATCAACCTCTTCTGCCTGTGCTTCGATAGACATGTTCTTATGGATGATACCGATACCACCCTGTCTTGCCATGGCTATTGCCATTCTGTGTTCCGTAACAGTGTCCATTCCCGCACTCATCATAGGAATGTTAAGCTTGATTTTCTTAGTCAACCATGTTGTTAAGTCAACCTGATTAGGGATTACCTGTGAATAGCTGGGTACTAAAAGTACGTCATCAAAAGTAATTCCATCGCCAATAATCTGACCCATGTCTTTTCCTCCTAAATTATAAAAAAAATATAAACTCTAATTGTCCAAAATTATACAAAAACCTGCAAAAAATGTCAATCCGTAAATACCTTTCTTGGGATAATTCCTTTGATTGTTTTGGCAAAATCTTCTGTCAGGTTCAACAGATACTTCTGGCTTCCCTCGTAGAACATTACATAAAGCTTCTGATCCGGCAGATCATGGCCTGCGCTGTAATCAATGGCTTTTACCTGTCTGTTACGGTAGGAATCCAGCTGATAGGATTTCTCCGGTGCCAATATCTCAATCTTATTTACGTCAATAGTAAGGACTCTTTTTCTTCTGGTCTTTGCCATAATCTTATCAATGGTAATCTCTTTATCCAGATACAGATACTCATATTCGATGGATGTCCATTGAAAAACAAAATAATCCAATACACCAAAAGCAACCGTAATAATAAAAATCAGGATATTACCTGTCAAAAGTGTCAGCAGACCTGCCAGTACGGTAGGAATGATACTCACTACTCTAATCAGCTTGTCCTTTACCCCCTGTTCTTTTGATACTAATAATTCCTTATAACTGTCGTTCATAATCTTATCCTTCCTGTTCCTAATATAATATTCAAAACCACAATTTGCAGTGCTCCGAATAGTTACATGATACTTTAAATTCTAGTACAAATCAACGCAATCTTCAAGATTTAGAAAAAATTAATAGTCCCTTTCATTGACTTCCTACCACACTGCATATATCATTAAGATACTGTACTACATAAGACCAGAAAGGTGAGATATCAATGGAAGTATATAATAAGAACCGTGACAAGAACCAGGGCATGCATGATGAGATCAGGGAGCAGAATGCCAAGCTCAAAGATGCACCCCTGAAAGACAAAATCGCATATTATAAAGAATATTACCTGAAATCCACCTTAGCCATCCTGGCAGCTGCCATTTTTATCGGCTATATCGCCTATACCATGATCACAGCCCCTGACGATACTGCCTTTGCAGCTTATTTCTTCAACAACACAGGGGATTCCTCCAGTACCGAATTACTGGACAGCTTCGTTGATTACGCAGGAATTGATACAAAGAAACATGACGCATACATTGATGCTTCCATGCACTATGGTGATGCAGCTGATAATATGACGGGATACGGCTATGTAGACCTTGAGAAAAGTATGGCAGTTATTGCAGCCAAGGAACTGGATGTCCTGGTCGGTGATCAGTCTGCATTTGATTATTACTGCAAAAGTGAGGTCTTCTCTGATATTACTACCATACTGCCGGACGATCTGATGGAGCAGTTCAAAGATAAGTTATATTATTATACTAACGAAGAGACCAACGAGACTCTTCCGCTTGGAATTGATGTCAGTGATGCCCCCAAATTACAGGAATATCACTATTATGATGGTATCACAGCTTATTTCGGATTCATTGTAAATTCTGACAGCGTAGATAATGCCATCGCATTCCTGCGATATATTTACGAAGAATAGAATGCATTTATAAAAAGACATGGATTACAGCAATTTCTACTGTTATCCATGTCTTTTTCCTATCTGATCCATAATTATTTCCAGATCAATGACTTCCACTGTTCAATCTCTTCCTCGGTCATGAAGCCTCTGGAAGTTCCTACATATCCTATCTTGCATGCTGCAAACATCAATGCATTCTTGATGGCTTCCTTCGCATCACCTGTCTTGACGTAATAATGCAGGAACGCTGAGAACATCGCATTACCGGCGCCCACTGTATTCACGATTTCTTCTGTCTTGACCGGCTTGTATTCAAGAATACTGTTATCCTTCTTCGTATAAAGAATGACTCCTCTGCTGCCAACACCTACAATCATAATCTCCGGATCGTATTTCTCCCTGCATTCATTGATACACTCATAAGGATCACATTCCATATCATCATCACTGGCATAGATAATATCTGCTGCCTGCAGGAAATCAGCCTTTGGCTTACTTCTTTCCCTGCTCAGGCTTCTTACATTGACAGCTAACGGCTTATCATACCTTTTCGCCAGATCTATCAGAGGCCTGCAGAAATTACAGTCAGAAATCAGTATCATGTCTTTGTCCTGAATCTGTCGTTCAAATAGCATTCTGTCATACTCTACTGTCCGAATGTCCTTGACATCTTCAAATATCTGCTTCTCTCCATTGGCATACATAATAACTGCGGTAGGCATGGAATCCAGTCTTGGCAATACATATGCAAAATTCAGTAATGCCTTACCGTCCTGATTGGCATGTGCTTCCAATTCCCTATAATCTACCTCTTTGCCAATCATACTCATGAAATCCACCTGATTGCCAAGCCACGTCAGCGCTCTGGCTTCATTATATCCCGCCCCGCCCAAATCTGTATGAATCATATCCGGAACACTTGTAAAATAGGAATACGGCACGGGAAGCTTATCTACCTTCACAATCGTTTCTATCTGAATAAAACCTGCTACCAAAAAACGGCTCATCGCTATCCTCCATTTCTGTTGTGCTTGTTTTTGTATATTCTGTTTCCCTATTAAGTATAGCGTATTTTGTCAGACTTTTCAATCTTGTGTCTGTTATTATTCTATAAGACTTTTTACATTTCAAACGAGTTTTTACATTTGGCATTGCACTTCTACACCTTATTGCTATAATACCCCTACAGACGTCTGAAATACACAGAAAGGCTCTGATAGCGGTATTGCAAGCCAACTCAGTAAAAATAACATATGAATCAAACCAAAACAACATTTTCACCTGCGTTGCTGAAAGCCACGGGTAAAATTGAATACGGACTGACCAACGACTACATGTTCCGTGTCCTTTTTCAGAAGAATAAAAAGGCTCTCACAGGACTGCTCAGCTCTCTTCTTCACCTCAGACCGGAGGAGATTACTTCTATTATAATAGACAACCCTGTTAAAATCGGCTCCACCTTCAGCGCCAAGGAATTTCGTCTGGACATTAAGCTCATAATAAATAATCACCAGCAGATAGACCTGGAAATGCAGGTAAACGACTACCATGACTGGCCTGAGCGCTCCATTGGCTATCTGTGTCGTATGTATGACAGCCTCGAACACGGTGAGGAATACATCAATGCAAAGCCCGCAATCCACATTGGAATCCTTGATTATACGCCTTTTCCACCACAACCCCTGTTTTATTCTAAAAATCAGATCATGGATGTAAATACTCACAGAATTTATAGTGACAAGTTCTCACTATATGTGCTAGACTTGAGTCAGATAGACTTGGCAACAGAAGATGACTGCTTCTGGCAGATTGAGGAATGGGCAAAGCTTTTTAAAGCCACCACCTGGGAGGAAATTAAAATGATTGCTGACAAGAACGAATACTTAACTGAAACATCCAATACATTGTGTGATCTGTATGCAGACAGGAATGTTAGGGAACGATGCCTCGATAGAATTGAATATAATCTTAGGATGAAGCGGTATGAAGACGATCTTGCTCGGAAAGATAAAGCTTTGGAAGAAAAAGACAAGACTATAGAAGAACAAGACAAAACTATAGAAGAAAAGGAAAGAACTATAAAAGAGCAAAGTATTGCTCTTGATGAGAAAGATGCCCTTGTTAAGAAATTGATGGAAGAAATTACAGAGCTGAAACAGCAAAAATAAATATACGCATTAATACAAAAAGTCGCCCGAAATGGACGACTTTTTACATTTCAAACGAGTTTTTACAATGCAAAGCCGGCAATCCACATCGGCATCCTCGATTATACGCCTTTTCCAGAACATCCCCTGTTCTATTCCAAAAATCAGATCATGGATATAAATACCCATAGAATTTATAGTGACAAGTTCTCACTCTATGTGCTAAACTTGAGTCAGATAGACTTGGCAACAAAAGAAGACTGCTTCTGGCAGGTTGAGGAATGGGCAAAGCTTTTTAAAGCCACTACCTGGGAGGAAATTAAAATGATTGCTGACAAGAACGAATACTTAACTGAAACAT
>OGLT01000250.1_pt1 | contig 49692 bp, 45 predicted proteins | sample 1572911 | NCBI WGS metagenome assembly OGLT01 (sample SAMEA2582014, study PRJEB24529) | metagenome | biome: Human gut stool | place: China | collected 2011 | reverse complement strand
CAACCTTTGTTAACCTTAAATCTAATACTATGAAAAACACATTGCAAAGGTACGGCTTTTCTTGATTTCTCCAAATTTCAGAGTCATTTCACTGCGTTTTACAACAAGGTTTAATAGTTGTATCCACCTTGTTAACAGTTTGCCAAGAAAAAGACGGAAATAACGCTATATTTTAAACAGGAATTAAGAATAATACAAAACAGAGAGGCTTTGACCTCTCTGTTTGTTTACAAAATAGCTGGTATAAGAAAAAACTACTCAGTTACAGGTCTCTGCATACAATATGCAGAAGCCCCGTCATGGTAATAGTTATCCTTTACAGAAGTACATTTAAATCCATTTTTTTCATATAAATGAATGGCAGGAAAATTAGAAACATTCACTTCTAAAGTTATCTTCTTCAAGCTTTCTTTTAGAGCAATAACTACTATCTGATCTATTAATAATTGCCCCACTCTTCTGCCGCGAAAATCAGAATGAATAGCTATCGAGTAGATACGCAAACTACAGGCACGTTGATTTATCAATGCACTAAAATATCCCCCTACCCTTTGCTGATATTCTGCCACATAAAAGTATCCTTTTGCTTGGGAAATAAGATAAGCAAATTGCCGTTTTGAAAAACTATCCAAATCAAAACATATCTGTTCTATTTCCATAATCGACGGAATATCATTAATTACCGCCGGACGGAGCATAAATCCCGGTTCCATACAGATTAGAAACGTTTGATATCCAGCATACGCCAGAAGTTATTCAACAACCGGTAGTAAAGTTCATCTCCCAGAATCGCATCTTCCAATCCATGGTCAATACTGGGATTATCATTGATCTCAATAACAATAGCACGGTCATTTACCATTTTCAAGTCTACTCCATACAATCCCTTCCCAATAAAAGAAGCTGCACGCAACGCTGTATCCAGAACCTTACGCGGCACTTGATAAATAGGAATCGTCTCTACCAGTCCGCAACGGCTTCGTCCGGAAGCATAGTGACAATAGATTTGCCAATGTCCTTTAGCCATATAGTATTTACATGCATACAAAGGTTCCCCGTTCAAAATACCGATACGCCAATCGAAATCTGTCGGAGTGAACTCTTGGGCCAACAGAATGGACGATTTATCAAACAAGACTTTCAGAGCTTCATCCAGTTCTTCTTTATTATTCACCTTCTTCATTCCAATGGAGAAAGAACCATCCGGAATTTTCAGAATAAAAGGACTACCAAGCTGTTCAGTAATCTCCTCATAGGAATTGACGTTCGATTTAAACAGCAGCATGGAGAGTGGCGCTGGAATCTTTTCTTTTTCAAATAATTCTTTTAAATAAACCTTATTAGTACAGCGGATAATAGATTGCGGATCATCAATAACAGCCAGTCCGTTTTGTGTAGCCAATTGGGAAAGACGGAATGTATAATGATTCAATGAAGTCGTGGTACGAATAAATAAGGCATCAAATTCCATCAGCCGTGTAGCGTCTTCTTCTGTCAGTAGTTCGGCATGGATATCCATTTTTTTAGCCAACTCAAGTAACTTGTGAAGTGCTTTTTTATCACTTGGAGGGAATTTTTCATTCGGGTCATAGAGTATAGCCAGATTATACCGTGCAGATTTTGAAGCCTGAGGGTTACGCCATACCTTTCTGTTAAACAAGTCCAAGGCATTGGCAAAATAATCTTCTTCCTCATTATTCAATAAACTTAATGGTAAGAACTGAATATTTTCTATCTGGTTTTTATGCCGCGTATTCAGCGTAACTCGCAACAAAGGGGCCGGATAGTTTTCAAAGATGAAGCGGGCAATACGCTCCAACCCTTTCTCTTTACACGTACCGAAGTATACATTCAAATACCAAAGATCATCAGTTATATCATTTTTCTGAATCCACTGGTAACAGAGTTTCTGAAGACTGCTATCCATACGGATACCTGTACCTGCTTCCACCTTATTAATAATATCAACTCCGGGAATGACTTTATGCCCCCTCGTCTGGGCTAATAGTGAGCAATAATAGCCTTCGGAGTTATAGCTATAATCATTACTCAGGTTAATTACCAACTTACGATCCTTTCCTGGTGATTTATACTTCAGGTAGTCGGATACGGTTAAAATGCTGTTTGTTTTGGAATATGGCTTCCAATCATCCAAGCTGTCTACAAGGATCAATACATTATTCATTTTGTCTCTTTAAAAAAGTGCCCGAAAGTAGTGAATTAAATAATACGTGATATCACAGACTCAATAATTATTTTATAGAGTCAAAAAGTTACAAACAAAAGCCTCTTCAGGTTGTTTCTATTAGCAACTAAAAACAGTCCTTGATTATGAAAAAGTTTAAATTCAATTTATTGGCAGGCTTGTTATTGCTGATATCTGCATCCGTATGTGCACAAAATGCTCCGGAAAAAGTGCAGGAAGCTTTCAAAAAGATGTATCCAAAAGTGACCACCGTGGAATGGGAGCATAAAGGTAATTACCACATTGCCGGATTTGTTTCAGATAGTCATGATATGAACGTCTGGTTTGGTAACAATGCCCGATGGATAATGACAGAGACAAATGTAGAAAGCCTGGAAGAAGTCCCTGCTCCCATAGCTAAAGCATTCATGCAGACAGAGACACCTCCCATACAAATCAGATATATAAAGATTATTACCTTTCCTAAAAAGCCTACCGTAGTAATCATTGATATAGAAGAATATAATTCTAACAGAGAAATTCAGCTTTTCTATGCTCCTGACGGTAAACTACTACAGAGTCTTGATGTATCCGGTGGTGATGGAGAAATCTATCCCGAATTATTTGGGTAATATAAAATTCTTACCAAATAGAAAACAATTGCACAAAACAGTGTGTTATCTATTAAAATAACTATAAAAAAGCATGACTTATGAATAGACGTTCACAGCTGGAGCATGAAGTATCATTAGCTCAAAAACGTATCAAAGAAGCTCCCAAAGATACGCCGGCAAACATCAGAAAAATTTGGGAACAAGAGTTAGTTGAACTCGAAGTAGAGTTGAACAATCTGACTGACGACGAGGAAGACAATAACGATTAACGCCCCAACCATGAAATGGGATAACCAACTGATAAATCATTTGCAATGGTCGAATGCAATTATCAATCGTAAAGGAAAAGAAATCGTAGCGCGGGAAATTGCTGCAATGGCGGAAGAAGGTGATGTGATTGGGGCTGGTTCCGGCTCTACTGTCTACCTTACATTATTTGCATTGGCGGAACGTATTCGCAAAGAATCTCTGCACATAGAGGTTATCCCTGCCTCTGCTGAAATTTCCATGACCTGCATACAACTGGATATACCACAAACTACTCTTTGGAATAAACGTCCGGACTGGGCTTTTGATGGTGCTGATGAAGTAGATCCGGAACGGAGTCTGATAAAAGGACGTGGTGGAGCCATGTTCAAAGAAAAACTTCTGATAAAAAGTAGTGGTAAGAATTTTATTATTGTTGACGACACAAAACTGGTTGATCATTTGGGGAGTCGCTTTCCAATACCTGTAGAAGTCTTTCCAAGTGCATTGACTCTTGTAGAGAGTGAGATGCAGCGATTAGGAGCTTCCGAAATAGCACTGCGTCTTGCCAGTGGAAAAGATGGGCCTGTTCTGACTGAAAATGGTAATTTTATTCTTGATACCCGCTTCAGTTACATTGATCCTTCTTTGGAAGAAAATTTAAAAGCGATTACCGGAGTAATTGAAAGCGGACTTTTTATCGGATATGATGTTGAAATAGTAGTCGCGAAATAAAAAACATCCACATTTATTTGATGAAATCATTCTTTTTTACGAGATTTGTGAAATCTAATCATATAAATATTCACAAAGATGGAAAAGAATAAAGATGATTTTTTTAAGAGCTTGTGGAAAATATTCGAGAAAAGACTCACAGAGATACTAAAGCCCATCGCAGAAAAACTTAATAGCGAATTTGAAAAAGAGTGCTTGATGCATTACTTGCTAAAAGGCGGAGAAACCCTTATTGTAAGCGATGATGTGTTTAAAAGGATCGCCGAAGAAGCTGTTAAGGAGCAAGAGAAAGCCGGTGGTAAACTACAAGGTGCTACCCCTGTGAAAATCAACGGTAAGCAATACTACTCTAAATGCATATCCTTCTACAACAACGATGAATTTGATTATGCCTTAGGTTGTGCAACTGTATTTTTTGACGAGAGTGGAACTCCGGTAGGATTAAGAGATTACTATGATTTTGATCCGGCAGAACATCGAGGAGACATGGAAGAAAAGCTGACCCAAATTATGGCAGAATTGGAAAAGACACCTTTTGGTGGAAAACCATACGATATATTATATGGAATATATATCTAAATATTAAAGTAAAAAACAGTTGCCATAGAAAATTTGGCAACTGTTTTTCTTATATAAAGTAAATCTTAATATACCTCTACTTTTTCAGCAATACGTTTTGCTTTGTCCCGTAATGCATCCAAATCTGAATTCAGCGGGGCATAACACAACACTACTCCCATACGACGGTTAACACGTGTTGTCGGCTTACCAAAAATGCGAATATAGGTATCTTCTTCCTTTGTTACCTCCTCAATACCTCTATAATTTGGACGTTTCTGGCTGGCAATTGTTGAGAGAATAACAGCACTGGCTCCTATTCTTTCCTGTTTTATATTTGGAATGGGCAGGCCGAGTACTGCACGCAAATGAAGTTCAAACTCATTCAGATTTTGTGTACCGGCTAAAGTCACCATACCCGTATCATGTGGACGCGGAGAAAGTTCCGAGAAATACACTCCATTTTCATGACTCAAGAAAAATTCAACTCCCCAAAGACCGGCACCCGTCAGAGCACGTGTTACTTTTTCAGCCATTTTCTGTGCTTCTTTCAAGTGAGCAGGATCAATGTGAGCAGGCTGGAAACTTTCGCGATAGTCTCCCCCCTTTTGTACATGACCGATAGGAGGACAAAATAATGTAGGACCATTCTTTTGCGTTACAGTAAGCAGAGTTATTTCGCTATCAAACTTTATAAATTCTTCAATAATAAGTTCCTTTATATCACCACGGCTACCGTTGCAACCATATTCCCAGGCATGTTCCAGTTCATCCGCACTCTTCACAAGAGACTGTCCTTTTCCTGAAGAAGACATCAATGGTTTCACCACACAAGGAAAACCTATTTTCTCAGAAGCAGCCTTTAACTCATCGAAAGATTTGGCATAAAAATATTTAGCTGTTTTCAAGCCCAATTCCTGAGCAGCAAGATCACGTATAGCCTTGCGATTCATAGTAAAATTCACAGCACGTGCACTGGGTACTACCTGAATACCTTCTTTTTCAAAATCATAAAGACGTTCTGTACGAATGGCCTCAATTTCTGGTACAATAATATCCGGCTGGTGTTTGCGTACTACACGTTCCAAAGCATCGCCGTCAAGCATACTGAACACCTCACATTCATCAGCCACTTGCATGGCCGGCGCTCCGGCATACGAGTCGCAGGCAATGATATATTGGCCTTTACGTTGGGCAGAAATAACGAACTCCTTACCCAGTTCACCGGAACCTAACAATAAAATCTTCTTCATTTTTGCTATGTGTTTATATTAAGAAGCACAAATGTACATAAAAAAATAAGTAGCTACTGCTTTAAATAATTGAAAAAACGAATGGATAGCTCATTTTTATCTGTATCTTTGTACCATAAACAATAGGGTTTATTCTGAAATCTTCTTTGTGCATGTTTGCCTTTGCGGGATTCCGCAAATTATTCCATTCCAAATTTGACCTCATAATCAGCTCCTTTGTTCATTATACGGTTTAATTGTTGTATGCTAATCTCAAGATGATTGCATGCTACCATTAGTCAGAAAAACTAAGTGCAGTGTTTTTAAACTGCATAATATATAATAATTTTAGAATGGCAGTAAAAAGAGTAACATCAAGTAAAAGAGACAGAGAAAAAGCGAAACAGAGTAAGCGAGAAGAAAAACAGAAAAGAAAAGAAGAACGCTTAAGCAGCGGTAGCCGTAGCTTCGAAGAGATGCTGGCATACGTAGACGAAAACGGTATTCTTCATTCTACACCCGAAGGTGTAAAGCCTAAAGAGGAAATAGATGCTTCTGAAATAGAAATATCAATTCCTAAAAAAGGCGAAGCAGAAGAAATTCTGCCTTTAAACGGACGCATTGAACATTTTAATGTATCCAGAGGTTATGGTTTTATAAAAGATTTAGGAAGTGGTGAAAAATATTTTTTCCATATTACTTCTGCTCCTGAAGGTATAACGGAAGGAGACAACGTTACATTTGAAATTGAACGCGGTACGCGAGGTATGAACGCCGTGCGGATCTCAATCATTAATAAATAACAATTTTAACTTACAAAAAGAAATGAACATTTATGTTGCAAACTTAAGCTGGAACACAAACAGTGACAGCTTACAGGAATTATTTTCACAGTATGGCGAAGTAACTTCAGCCTACATTATTAACGACAGAGAGACGGGACGTTCACGCGGTTTCGGCTTCGTAGAAATGCCGAATGATGAAGAAGGTCAGAAGGCTATTGACACTCTTAACGAAACAGAATTTGAAGGCAAGAATATCGCAGTAAGCGTAGCTCGCCCCAGAACAGAAAGACCTGCAGGCGGCAACCGTGGTGGTGGTTACGGCGGCGGTAACCGTGGTGGCGGTTACGGCGGTGGCAACCGTGGCGGTGGTTACGGCGGTGGCAATCGTGGTGGTGGCTATGGCGGCGACCGCGGTGGAAGATATTAATCTTACAGCTAAACAACAAATGAGAACTGTTCGGAATAATTTCCGGACAGTTTTTTTTATGCCCCTGTTCCATCTATTATATATCAATAATATCTATATTTGCATATATGGTAACAAGCAAACATATTATACTGACACTTTCACTGCTACTGTGCAATGTGTGCATCTACGCTGCTACGGTCAACTACTCCGTGCGCGGAAAAGTCATTGATAAACAATCTCGACAACCGGTGACATATGCCAACGTAGTGGTTACAGGTATCCCAGGAAAAGGAGCATCCACAGATTCACTGGGTATGTTTCATATAGAACAAGTGCCACCTGGAATTTACCGTTTCGAAGCAACGTTGATAGGATATAAAAGTGCTGTAACTTCCGAATATCTGGTTTCTGCTTCTACACCTTTCATTGAGATTGAGATGGAAGAAGATGAAAATATGCTGGCTGCAATTGTGGTAACCCCCTCCCCTTTTAGGAAAACCGTGGAGAGTCCGGTAAGTATGCGTATTATTGGGTTACAAGAGATAGAAAAAAGTCCGGGAGGAAACCGGGATATTTCGCGAATTGTGCGGGCATATCCAGGTGTATCATTCTCACCTATCGGATACAGAAACGATTTGATTGTACGGGGTGGATCACCCTCTGAAAACCGTTTCTATATGGATGGAATAGAGATCCCGAATATCAATCACTTTGCTACACAGGGAGCATCAGGTGGTCCAGTTAGCATCGTTAATGCAGATTTGATACGGGAAATCAGTTTCTATACCGGAGCATTTCCTGCGGATCGTTCCGGAGCAATGAGTTCTGTATTAGATTTCCGTTTAAGAGATGGTAATCCGGATAAACAGACTTATAAAGCGACCTTGGGAGCTTCCGAAGTATCCTTCAGTGGTAACGGACACCTGAGCGATAAAACGACGTACCTGTTCTCTATCCGACAATCGTATCTTCAATTATTATTCAAGGCATTGGGCCTACCTTTCCTGCCTAATTTCATTGACGGGCAATTCAAACTAAAGACAAAATTATCAGCCCATGATGAACTGACTGTACTGGGTCTGGTAGGAATTGATAAAATGAAACTGAATACGGACGAGAAAGGAGAAGATGCGGAATATATATTAAGTTATCTTCCTACCATTCATCAGGAAACATTCACCGTAGGAGCATCTTATCGCCATTATGCAGGAAAACACGTACAGACACTCACGCTAAGTCATAATTATCTGAATAACCGTAATGTGAAATATCTGAATAACGATGATTCTTCCGAAGATAATCTAACCCTCCGTCTGCGATCTGTAGAGCAAAAGACTACCCTTCGTTTCGAAAATCGAACAAGACTGGGGCAATGGACTTTGAAAGAAGGTGCCGAAGTGAATTATTCTAACTATACCAACCGTACCAAACAACGAATACTCAGTTCCAGTTCTATTTACCACACGGATTTGAACATATTCAGTTGGGGCGGCTTCTTCTCCACAGACTATATCAGCACGAATAAACGGTTCTCCGCTTCAGCAGGTATCCGGACAGATGGCAATAATTACAATCAGGAGATGAAGGAGTTATGGAAGCAACTTTCTCCCCGTTTTTCATTATCCTATGATCTTACCAAGCAATGGGCATTAAGTGGAAGTGCAGGATTGTATTATCAACTCCCCCCATATACAGCTTTAGGATTTAAAGACAATGACGGCATCTATATAAATAAGAACCTTAAATACATGCAAGTTATGGAAACCAGTCTTGGCCTTGACTGGCATTTGGAAGACAGGTTGATGATCTCGGCAGAAGGATTCTTCAAACGATATGGACGCATGCCCCTTTCCGTACGGGATAATATCCCATTGGCATGTAAAGGAGATGATTATGGTACTGTAGGTAATGAAGTACTGATTCCTACAGAGCGTGGACGAGCTTATGGCATAGAAACCATGTTGCGTTGGCAAGTACCGGGACAATTTAATTTTGTATCCTCACTCACATTATTTCGTAGTGAATTCCGTGATATCCCCTCTGCGTGGGACAATCGTTTTATCCTCAATGTCAGTGGCACCTACAATCTGCCTCGCCGTTGGAGCATTGGAGGCAAACTCAGTTATATAGGTGGTGCTCCTTATACTCCTTATGATGAAGATAAGTCTTCATTGGTTGAAGCATGGAATGCGCAAGGACGTCCCTATTATGATTATTCAAAGTATAATACGGAACGCCTTCCTAACTTTGCCCAATTCGATGTTCGTATAGATAAGTCTTTCTACTTCCATCGTTGCATGGTAGGCTTTTACATTGATATACAGAATATAACAGGAAGCAAACTGAAACAGCAGGATGTGATTATGAGTACAGGAGTTATTGAAAATCCTTCTGCTCCCATTGGAGAACAAAGATATAAAATGAAATATTTAAAGCAGGAAAGTGGAACCGTTTTACCATCGATTGGACTTACGGTGGAATTCTAATAAAAGCACTTGCGGCTGCGTTGCCCTTCACTTGTACAAGTGTAAGCTTACACAGTAGCAAGTGTTGACCTACGCAGCCGCAAGTATCATTTATTGATGTTGATCTCTCAGCAAATCATTCACCGTCTTCACCGGATTGAATGTACCTAGAGGCACCTCTACAAATACTGTATTCCAGTCACTCATTGCACCGTTCCACAAACCGGGAAGTTCCAGTGCTTTAAGATCCTTACCATTCTTCGATTTGTAAGAAATAAAACCGGTAGCTTTATCTACGAAGTTTGTAAGGTCAAATTTATGACCTTTATAATCACGTACGGCACAAACCAGATCTACAGGATTAAAGTGCGTTCCTTTCTCAAACATTTCTTTCTTCTCCGAATCATCCATATCAATTTGGGAGCTTTCTAGAATTTGCAAAGAAATAGTTCCGTCACTGTTATATGCCAGGAACGGGCCACCACCCGGTTCGCCTACATTCTTCACCATACCGCATACACGCATCGGACGGTTCAACTTCTCTTTCAGATAAAGTACAAGTTCGGCATCTTCCAGATTCTTGGTTTCAGGATTCTTACAGAAGAGTTTCTTTTGCAGGAATTGCAGTATTTCAATCACCTGTTCATGAGTATATCTGCCACTGTCCAAAAGTTCCAGATAAGCAAATGCCTTTTGTTGCAAAGCAACCAATACTCCGGCAATCAACTTTTTGTAGAGCACAGTATCACCTTTCAGCTTATCGGGCACCACATTATCGATATTCTTAATAAAGATCACATCTGCATCTAGGTCATTCAAATTTTCAATCAATGCACCATGGCCACCCGGACGAAACAGCAACTTACCATTATCACGGAAAGGTCGATTATCCATATCGGCAGCAATCGTATCCGTACTCGGTTTCTGCTCAGAGAAAGTTACATTATAATCTACTCCGTATTTCTTTGCATAAACAGCCGCTTTATCTGCTACCAATGCTTCAAACAAACGGCGGTGTTCGGGAGAAACTGTAAAATGCACATTTACTTTACCATTCTTATTAGCTGCATAGAGCGCACCCTCTACAAGATGTTCTTCCAGCGGTGTACGGTTACCGTCTTCATATCTGTGGAATTTCAGCAGACCTTTCGGCAATGCACCGTAATTCAATCCTGCTGCTTCAAGCAGTGCAGCAACTACGGCTTTATAGTTTCCTTCAGACACCAACGCAGAAATATCTTTTCCAGACATCTTCTCACAGGCAGCATTTAAATCATCATAGAAAGCGAATTTTTCAATCTGTTCAAAGAATGTCTTTTCAAATTTAGTTTCGGGGGCATCATAATCAGCTCCGAGAAATTCGAACAAATTCTTGAACATACGGCTCGCTGCACCGGATGCAGGAACAAACTTCACTACAACCTTATCTGTCCGGGTATAAGCGTCCCATGCATCGAGATAGAGCTTTTGCTCATCTGCTGCAGGAGCCAGAATTCCTTTTTCCAGAGAAGCGGCAGCAGCCAGCTTCAGATATGGAAAACCTTTCTCGAAACAAGCCAGTTGTTCGGCTATCTGTTCTTCTGAGATACCTTTTTGCGTAAGCAACTCTTTGTCTTGCGGTGTTATCATATTATCTATTTTTATTAATTGATTGCCAAAAATACAAAAAAACTGCAAGCCCTATCAAGAAAAAGAAGAAAAAAACTACCTTTACACCACAAAAATGGACGATTATGGAAAGAGATGAATTTTTCACTACTGAAGAGAAGAAATTACTCTTCTCTCTCTACCGAAAATTATTACAGTTGACCGGTGAGACATTACAGAAGGGCGACTGCAAAAAACTGAAAACACATCTTATCAACTCTATAAAGGATAACCGGGTTCAACGCGACACTTTCGGATTAAATCCACTGGTTAAGGATATGCAGACTGCCGTTATCGTTGCCGAAGAAATCGGAATGAAGCGGGCGTCGATTCTGGGTATTATGTTGCACGAAAGTGTGAGAAACGGAGCTTGTACTACCGAAGAGGTGCAGGCTGCTTTCGGTGAAGATGTGGCCGGCATTATCCGTGGACTGATACGCGTAAATGAGCTTTATTCCAAAAGCCCGACTATCGAATCGGAAAACTTTCGCAATCTGTTGCTCTCTTTTGCGGAAGATATGCGTGTAATCCTGATAATGATTGCTGACCGTGTGAATATCATGCGGCAGATTAAAGATAGTAAGAACGACGAAGCCCGCCGGCAAGTGGCCAATGAGGCTGCATATCTCTATGCTCCCCTCGCCCATAAATTGGGGTTATATAAGCTGAAATCGGAGCTGGAAGACCTCTCCCTGAAATATACGGAAAAAGAGGTCTATTACCATATTAAGGATAAACTGAACGAAACAAAAGCATCTCGCGATAAGTATATTGCAGCTTTTATCACCCCGATGCAGAAAAAACTAGAGGACGCCGGACTACATTTCCACATCAAAGGACGTACAAAGTCTATCCACTCCATCTATCAAAAAATGAAGAAGCAGAAATGCCCTTTCGAAGGAGTGTATGACCTTTTTGCCATTCGTATCATTCTAGACTCACCTGTAGACAAGGAGAAGCAAGAATGCTGGCAAGCATATTCCATTGTAACAGATATGTATCAACCCAATCCCAAACGTCTGCGCGACTGGTTATCCGTGCCCAAAAGTAATGGCTACGAATCATTGCACATCACCGTGATGGGCCCTGAAGGTAAATGGGTAGAAGTACAGATACGTACTGAACGCATGGACGATATTGCCGAACGAGGCTTGGCTGCCCACTGGCGCTATAAAGGTGTGAAGGGTGAAACAGGATTAGATGAATGGCTGACTACGGTACGTGAGGCTTTGGAAAATTCAGATAGCAATGGATTGGAAGCTATGGACCAGTTCAAACTGGATTTGTATGAGGATGAAGTCTTTGTGTTCACCCCGAAAGGTGATCTGTTTAAGTTAGGTAAAGGTGCAACAGTGCTGGATTTTGCTTTTCATATCCATAGTAAATTGGGATGCAAGTGTATCGGTGCGAAAGTTAATGGCAAGAATGCGCAACTTCGTCAGGTACTGAACAGTGGTGACCAGGTGGAGATTATGACTTCGAATACCCAGACACCGAAGCAGGACTGGCTGAACATCGTGACTACCTCCAAAGCACGTACCAAGATACGCCAAGCTTTGAAAGAGATGGTTGCCCGGCAGCATGCCTTTGCTAAAGAAACTATTGAAAGGAAATTCAAAAACCGGAAAATAGAGTATGATGAAGCTGTCATGATGCGCCTCATTAAACGCCTCGGTTTCAAAACTGTGACTGATTTCTATCAAAACATTGCCGATGAAACGTTAGATGTAAACGAAATCATCGACAAATACCTGGAGCAACAGAGACGGGAAAATGATACGCATGACGACATTATATACCGTAGTGCTGAGGGATATAACCTGCAACAGACACAGAACGATGAAATCACCCGTTCAAAAGAAGATGTACTGGTAATCGATCAGGATCTGAAAGGATTGGACTTCAAGTTAGCACGCTGTTGTAACCCGATTTATGGAGATGATGTATTTGGCTTTGTGAGTGTAACCGGTGGTATTAAGATACATCGCAGTGATTGTCCCAATGCCACTCAACTACGAGAACGATTCGGATACCGTATTGTAAAAGCACGTTGGGCAGGTAAATCGCAAGGTACACAATATCCTATAACGCTTCGTGTAGTAGGCCATGATGATATTGGCATTGTAACTAACATCACCTCGATCATATCTAAAGAAAATGATATTTCTCTACGCTCCATCGGCATAGACTCTCATGACGGACTATTCTCCGGCACTATGACAATTATGGTAGGCGATACAGGACGTTTGGAAACACTTATAAAGAAGTTGAGAACAGTAAAAGGAGTGAAACAAGTTTCAAGAAATTGAATATGAAATACGATTTTAAGAAACAAATCCGAAGCTTTGGATACGCCTGGAAAGGCATCCGGCAATGTATTGGGAAAGAACAGAATCTTAGTTTCCACCTGATTACTACAATAATCGTGATAGGTGCAGGTTTTCTTTTCGACATTACACGTACGGAATGGATGATCATTATCCTTTGTATTGGTGTGGTCGTAGCTGCAGAGCTCTTCAATACGGCAATTGAAAGATTGGTGGATCTGGTATCACCGGAGCGTCATCCCATTGCAGGACAAGTAAAAGATATTGCCGCCGGTGCAGTGCTGGTATGCGCTGTTGCGGCGGCAATCATTGGAGGGATTATTTTTATCCCATATTTGTTTTGACACGGGTTTATCTCACTCGTCTTCTCTTATAATAGGGACGTGTCAGCAGGAAATAAAATAGTAGTGCTACAATGATTCCCACACCTATAATTTTATAGATCAATTGAAAATCTACATAAAAGTGTGGTTTTTCAATGCTTGAACCATCTTCAAACATAGAATACAGTTCTATGTTGTTTGACAGAAAGCAGCAAACTGCAATACCTATTAAAATTCCCGTTTCCATAGCCAAATGGCAAGTTGTATTTGCTGTTCCACGCTGGCAATGCTGCGAAAGCTTGACGAATATCTTCGTAAGAGGTACTGTAAGTATCACCAAAACAACCAGGAAGAAAGTCGCACTGTAATCCCCATCCTTTATTATAGGTATTACTATCCCCGACACAAAAGCGATCAGCACTACATTGAGAGCAGGTAACCAAGCCCGTGACAGTAAAAAACGGTCGATATTAAAACGTCCTATACCTATAGGTGCACGGAAAGCAACATACACCCGCAATGCAAACAGTATACTAAATATACCGCACAATGCGGAAAGATACACTACCATGCTGAAGCCTTTGAGCTGGAACATCCATATTCCTACTCCCACTCCTACCAACATACCCAGACGAGCCGCCAAAGCATATGTCATATTCCCTGCGCTACGGCGCGGAGAATTTGTAATATCAATGGCAACTGTAATTCCCGCTGTGGCTGCTAATCCGAAAGCTCCTCCCTGCACAACGGCAAGTAACAGCAATTTCGTTAAAGTATCAGCAAATAGATAACCCACCGTCGCTGCTAACATTATAAATGTGGAGTAGACAAGCACGTGCTTTCGCTTATACGCATCTCCCAGATATGCATGAAATGGTCCTACAAGGAACATACCCACCGCAAACACCAAAAACATACTACCCACCTGTACAGTAGAAATGCCTAAGCGTGACACCATCACCGCAGGCAGTACCGGGAATAGCATATATAGGGATGCAAAAAGCAGGAAATTAGCCATGCATATCCGCATAAATCCCAGCGACCAAAGATTATCAATATTGCTCTTTCTCATTCGGGAAGTCTAAGTTCTTCACATCAGATATATAACGGCTTATAGCGTCAGTCATTATCGTATGCAAATCGGCATAACGACGTAAGAAACGGGGACGGAAACCATTATTCATACCCAGCATATCCTGAATTACCAGCACCTGTCCGTCTACTCCACCGCCGGCACCAATGCCGATAATAGGAATAGTAAGTTCACTTGCCACACGTTCTGCCAATTCCGCCGGGATTTTCTCTAACACAATGGCAAAGCATCCTGCCTCTTCCAGCAGATGGGCATCACGTACCAATTTCTCAGCTTCGGTATCATCCTTGGCACGAACAGTGTAAGTACCATACTTATTGATAGATTGCGGCATCAGTCCCAGATGTCCCATAATAGGAATACCTGCACTCAGAATGCGCTTTACAGTACCTATTATTTCTTCGCCACCTTCCAGTTTCAAAGCATCTGCATGACTCTCTTTCATAATGCGGATGGCAGAAGCAAGCCCTTCCATCTCATTGCCCTGGTAAGAGCCGAAAGGCATATCCACTACAACCATAGCACGTTTTACTCCACGAACTACGGACTTAGCATGATAGATCATCTGATCAAGGGTGATCGGAAGTGTCGTCACATTACCAGCCATTACATTACTGGCAGAATCACCCACAAGAATTACATCCATACCTGCACCATCCACAATCTGTGCCATAGTGTAATCATAGGATGTCAACATAGAAATTTTTTCGCCTCTTTGCTTCATTTCAACAAGGCGATGAGTGGTCACTTTACGAGTGTCATCTGAAATATATCCAGCCATAATTTCATTTACAATTTAATCATTTACAATATACAATTTTGACTGTGTACAGATACACGTTGCAAATCATATATCGTAAATTGTAGTTCGTACTTTTATTTATCGCCGCAAAGGTAATCCTTTTTCCCTTTACTTGTGCAATTCTGTTAATTTATCGTAAGTGAATCCCTGGAAATCATCCAGAACATAGTGGCACAACGGGGTAATTTCTTCTCGTGAATTAGTGGTAGCCAGACCAATAACTGTAGCACCGGAAGCCATTCCGGCTTTCAGACCATTAAAAGAATCCTCAAAAACATAAGTCGTTTCCGGAGTAGCACCAAATACTTCCATACCAAGCAGAAAACAATCGGGTGCAGGCTTAGAGGCAGTGAACATTTCTGCTGTGAGAATACGGTCGAACATACTTTTAATTTCAGGTTTAGCACGGTATACAGCTTCCATTTTCTTATCATTGGAGCTGGTAACTACAGCCATTTTCACACCATTACGGTGAAGATCGGCAATAAATTCCTCCACCCCAGGAACAAAATCGTATGACATATCCTGTTCGAAGCGGTCGAGACCTACAGTGATTTCCTCTCTCTCTTTTGTCATACCAGAAAAGAAGGTATCGTAGATATACATCAGGGTCTGTCCCTTAACACGACTTTCCAGATCTTCCATACCTAAGTAATCTACTCCCATTTTATGCCAAAAAACGCTGTACTGCGTCTCTGTGTCGACAACGACACCGTCGAAATCGAAGAGAACGGCGATGTTTTTAGTTTCAGCCATATAAACTTTCTTTTACCTTATAATGTTAATACCTTATCTATTACGATACAAAGGTCAGAATAATCCTTGAACCGAGCAAATAAATGAGTAACTTTGCTGCGAATACCAGATACGCGGACGACATGGACCAGAGCGGACGAACGCGGACTCATCACTTTCTTTAGATAAATAGTTATGGATAATAACCCTCACATATTAGGTACCGAGAGCATCGGAAAACTGCTGTTGCAGTATTCCATACCCGCTATTATCGGCATGACAATAACTTCTCTGTACAACATTATCGACAGCATTTTCATAGGTCATGGTGTAGGTGCAATGGGTATTGCCGGATTAGCTATTACATTCCCCTTGATGAACCTTGTGGTAGCATTCTGTACATTGGTGTCGGCAGGTGGATCTACAATCTCATCCATCCGTTTGGGGCAGAAAGATTTGGATGGAGCTACCGAGGTATTGGGAAATACGCTGATGTTTTGTCTGATTAATGCAGTAGTATTCGGTGGACTTGCTTTTCTGTTTCTGGATGATATATTGAGATTCTTCGGTGCCAGTTCCGAAACATTACCTTATGCACGTGACTTCATGCAAATTATCCTGGCAGGAACCCCTATTACTTATACAATGATCGGGTTAAACAATATTATGCGTGCCACAGGATATCCTAAAAAGGCGATGTTGACTTCCATGGTAACAGTGGTCTGTAACATCATCCTTGCTCCTATCTTCATTTTCCATTTTGACTGGGGAATTCGTGGAGCAGCTACGGCAACCGTTATTTCACAGTTCATCGGTATGGTATGGGTGGTGAAGCATTTCCTTGATAAGGATAGTTTCGTTCGTTTTCGTCCGGACTTTTGGAAACTGAAGAAACGCATCATCAGTAGCATCTTTTCAATCGGCATGTCTCCTTTCCTGATGAATGTATGTGCCTGTGTCATTGTGATTATCATCAACAACACGTTACAACGTCACGGAGGCGATATGGCCATCGGAGCTTACGGTATCATCAATCGCCTGCTTACACTCTATATAATGATTGTATTAGGTCTGACTATGGGTATGCAACCAATTGTTGGATATAACTTCGGAGCACAGAAACACGACCGTGTGAAGCAAACGTTGAAACTGAGCATCCTGACCGGTGTGTGTATCACGAGCAGTGGCTTCCTCATTTGCGAACTTTTTCCACATGCAGTATCCGTTATCTTCACGAACGATCAGGAACTGATTGACATTGCTTCTCGCGGTGTCCGCATCTGCGTGCTGATGTTCCCATTGGTGGGCGCACAGATTGTAATCGGTAATTTCTTCCAAAGTATCGGAAAAGCTAAAATCAGTATATTCCTTTCGCTCACCCGGCAACTTTTATATCTGCTTCCCGGTCTGATCTTCTTTCCCCGTTTCATGGGACTGGATGGAATCTGGACCAGTATGCCCGTTGCCGATTTCTTTGCTTTCCTGACAGCACTCACAGTACTGTGTATATATATACGAAAGGTTACCCGAACACAGGAAACAGTTACTCACTCTTAATACTCTTCACCGGATTCTCATTAGCAATGTGCCATGCCTTAATTATGACACACATGATAATAAACATAAGCAGAGTCACAGCAACACCCATATACCCCATTACAGGCAAGGAAATAGTATCCCTAAACTGACTGATCCAAACTTCACCGGCTTTGAATGCTCCGATTGTACCAATCGTTACAGCCGGAATTGCCAACCACAAGACATCACGCGTCAGTAGGCGCAGCACACCGCTCACTTCTGCCCCATTCACCTTACGAATAGCTATTTCCTTGGAGCGCAAACGAATTTCATCATTTACATAACCAATGAGCCCCATAAGAATGATAAACAAGATTGTAACAGATGCCAATAAAGTGACATCACGGAATATGCGAACGGATTCCGAATAACTTCGCATCTCTTTTTCCATTGAACGAAACAGTAACTCATTCTGCGGATACACATGCTGCATCTCTTCATTCAGCCGGATAAGATTATCGTCAAAAGGCTTCTTCAGGCGCACATGTAGAGTGCTTTCTATGCCTTCCGTCCAAGCTATCATAACCGGATCGCTATCATCCGGTGCAAGAGGAAAACTGAACGAATCCAAAATGCCTACTACTGTACCCAGATCATTTACGTGTTCACCTATACCGGTACCCTCCCATTTCATCTTTTCTACAAAAGTGCGGTTTACAAGCAATTGTCCACTACCCGATAAGTTTTTACCTGCTTTAAGTCGTAAGCCGATAAAGTCCAGATAATCCGTATCGAATATAGAAAAGCGAGGAGAAAAAAGCCGGTTTCCTTGATTATCAGTCACCATGTGAGGAGCATAAAAACCCAGTAACGATGCACTGGCAGAAGCCACAGACTCTACATAGGGTAATCCTAAAAGAACACTACGCAAGTTATCCGGATTTTCTAATCGTTGGTAAACGTATGCAACGCGTTCAGGACGGAAACCACGATCACGTCCGGTTGCATAATTATATTGTATAAATACCACCAGCATCATGCCCAGTATGAATGCCGCACCTCCAAACTGTATGAATAATAGTACCCGCTTCCAACCACGACGTCCGGAAGTATAGCGATGGAACACTTGCGTCACCGGTATACGCGAAAACAAAATACCAGGCAAACATCCTCCCAACAGAAATAAGAGAGCAACTACAGACAAAGGTGCCCACAAGTTCTGCCAAGCAAAGAGAACACTCAACGGAATAGATGCCAGTTCTTCCATTTTTTCATGGAAAACATACACCAACACTCCTATCAATAATAGTGCCAGTAGAATCACTACCGCTGTCTCCATCAGAAACATGGAGAAAATGCTACGTTCGGATGCTCCACTGCACTTGTGTACACCAATAGATTTTGCACGTTGCGTCAGTGAAGCTATCGATATTAATACATAATTCAGTGTTGTTGTGAAAAGTAGCACTGCTCCGAGCAATGCCATGATCCAGATCATTTTCCGTACCGTCGGCTTGGCAAGGTGCCGGCTACGCATAGGCTCCACAGTAACTTTCAGTTCCAATCCGCTCTCTTCCGGAATATGACGGGCAATAGCAACTGAAAGATGCTTATTCAATTTATTAGCATCAGCAGGATTTCGTAAACGTACGTATCCGTCGTAATTGCCGCCACTGTTCCAGCCTAAAGACCAACGGGTATGCCGTTCGATGCTGGGAAAAGAGACAATAGCTTCAGGACGGGTATATAATTCTGTATTCAGTGGCACATCAGCATAGACACCTTTTACGAGCATAGGTACCGTAGTACCACCAATTGAGTAATTCAATGTCTTCCCTAATGGTGACTCACTGCCGAAAATAGTGCGTGCCGATGTATGGGACAAGAATATTGCATCCGGATTTGCCAATTCCTGTGGATTTCCCTCCAATACTTCGATACCGAGGGTGGCAAAGTAAAGAGTATCTGCCATCACTGTAGGCAACATGAACTTATGTTCTCCCAAGCGATACTCCTTACCAAAAAGAGAACAGCTGGTAGTAGCACTCTGTACCTCATCAGGAAACTCCTCTGCAATGGTAGCAGGAATGGTTTGGATGGTATTATACCCCTCTCCACCACTCAACACTCCCTTATTCATCCAACCGGTCTTGACAATGTAAAGATTCTCCGGTTCATGATAGAAATTATCAAAACTCAACTCGAAAGCAATACGTGCAAAAAGGAAAACAGACATCAGTAGCCCTAATGACAAAGAAATAACTTTAATGATATTTGATCCGCGTCCGCGAAGCAAAGTTTGCAGGGTATAATAAAGGTGTCTCATAATGATAACTTTTATCTATTATAATAATTTATTCGCTCTTAATACTCTTCACCGGATTTTCATTTGCAATGCTCCATGCTTTCCATACAACACATGCCGTAATGATCATTAAATTAGCAATAGCTACCAATACATACACTGATCCTCCCAGCGGCACTTGTATTGCAAAGAGATCCATCCATATTCCATTTACATACCACGCCCCCACAGTACCCATGATGACTGCCGGCACCGCTACCCAAAGTACATCACGCGACAGCATCTCTAAGATGGTAGACGACTCTGCACCGTTCACCTTGCGGATAGCAATTTCTTTGGAACGACGGCGCACCTCGTCGGTGGTATAGCCTATCAAGCCCATTAGCATGACAAAAAACATGACTACTGCTGCCAGTACAGTAGCATTACGAAAGACACGGACGATATTATAATTCTCTGCCATATCCTGTTCTAAAGAGCAGAAATCTACTGTTTTCGTAGGGAAAGCAGCGGATGCCTCACTATTCAGTCGCCTCAAGTTCTCCGCAAAAGGTTCTTTCAGGCGTACATGGATACAAGCACCAAACCGTCCGCATCGTACAATAAGTGGCTGCTGCGGCACATAAAATGATGCTGTATGAAAATCTTTGAGCACTCCCACAACACGCAGATCTCCCAGACTTGTATTCCCTTGATGCACTATACGTCCCACGATATCATCTCCCCAGCGCATAGTCTCGGCAAATGTTTCATTCACCACAGCCTCATTGCGTTCCCGTGCCATACGACCTTCCTTTATCACCATACCCATCATTTTAGGGTAGTTTTCTGTCTCTACACAGTAGCGTGATGAGAAAAGTGACTGCCCGCTTTCATCCATTATCCTCATACCACTCATGCCGATACAGGGTGGATAACTGGCAGATTCCACATCCTCCACATAAGGGAGTCCGCAAAAGAACTGACGGGCAGCATCGCGTTCGGAGTCACTATCAAAATAGATATCGGACGTAGCTATACGCCGGGCATCATATCCTGTATTTTTATTCAATACATAGTGATACTGGGCCATGATGACACACATCAGTCCACAGATAAAAGCCACACCCAAAAACTGAATAAAAAGCAACGGACGCTTCCACCCTTTTTTCCCTTCCGTGTAGTGACGAAAAACCTGTGTCACCGGTATTCGCGAAAACATTCGTCCTGGTAGCACACCGCCCACAACAAACAAGCCTACCACTACCACCAATGGCACCCAAATACGTCCAAACACAAACAGGGATGTCAACCGGACCTCCATCGTCTCTTCTATCATCTCACGGAAATTCAGCAACAGCAATACCATCAGTATCAATGACAATAAGATAACAATACCTGTCTCCAGCAGGAACATTGAAAATACGGTACCGCCTGATGCACCATTACACTTATGTACTCCCACTGCCTTAGCACGATACGAGAGTGAAGAAATAGAAATAAGTACATAATTCATTGCTGCAATGAAAAGGATGGCCAGGCCGAGGATAAGTGTAATGGCATTCATACGCTTTACCATGTCACCACTGCGATATACATCACGCAAAGGCTTCACAATAGAGGTATAACTCGAATTATCTTTCCCATCCTGAGGAAGATAATTATGAATCACAGTCTCCAAGCGTGCATTGAACTTCTCAACATCTACCTTCACACCCGGACGAAAGCGGATATATTGAAAGAAAGAATCACCTCCTTCCCATGAATATTCCGCCCAGTCACGACTCCATGCACTGACAATAGAAATGACAGCTTCAGGGTTCATGGTGGAGTTCTCTGGCAAAGCAGCATAAATACCCTTTACAGTGAGCTGCAGCTGTTTATCATAGTTTATCACTTTACCCACGGGGTCTTCATCACCAAACATTTTCTGTGCCAGACGATCACTCAGAAAGACCACATCCTTCTGTTGAAGTTCATGCAACGGATCACCTCTAAGGACTTCGATGCCCAATGTCTGGAAAAAGAGTGAGTCTGCCATTACAGCGTAATCCTTAAAACGTACACTACCATTATAAAGCGGTCCAAAAGCCATGTATTTGCAAACACTGACAGCCGCTTCCACTTCTTGGGGAAAGTTCTCCAAGACGGCACCTGCCACAGGAGGCAGGTTCAGTTCACCCGGTTCCCCCTGTTCACCGTTGATAGTGAAGATAGAGAAGAGCTGATAGATGCGGTCCGGATCACGGTAGCAGGTATCATAACTTTGCTCGAAAGCAACACGAACAAAAAGCAGAATGCTCATCGTTAGTGCCAAGCCCAGAGAGAGAACCTTGATGATATTGCTACCGCGCCCACGGAGCAGTGTTTGAATTACATAGTATATCTGCTTCATACGTTTATTCGCTTTTAATACTATTCACCGGATTTTCATTCGCTATCCGCCATGACTTCCAGATGACGCAAGCAACAATAAGTAACAGGATAACCAATGCTATCAGCACATATACCGGCCACGAAAGCGGCACCTGTGCAGCAAACTGTTCCATCCACATCTCGTTGACGTATGCCGAGGCAATAATACCGATAATGACAGCCGGTCCCGCTACATAAAGGACATCCTTCGAAAGTAACTCCAATATCCCCGAAGATTCCGCTCCATTCACTTTACGAATAGCAATTTCTTTGGAACGACGGCGCACTTCATCCGTAGTATAACCGATCAAGCCCATCAGCATGACGAAGAACATGGTTACCGCCGCCAATATTGTAGCATTGCTAAAGACACGAACCGGATTATACCGTTCCAATATTCGTTGTTCCAATCCGGCAAAGTCAATCGTTTTGTCCGGATAAGCTTCGTTTACGTCTTTGTTCAGACGCCGTAAATTCTCAGCAAAAGGTTCTTTGAGACGCACATGGACAGTATTACCGAAAGTACGGGTATATCCGAACATTATGACATCCTGTGGCTGGTAATAGGAACCGATATGAAAATCTTTCAATATACCTACTACTTTAAAATTTTTGCCTTCTGTACGTAACGGGTGATTCAAAGCCTTGTCTCCCCAACGCATCCTCTCCGCAAAAGCCTCATTCACTACTATTTCATCTGCTGCACGCGGAGCACGACCTTCCTTCATCGTCATACCCATCATTTTAAAGTAGTCTTCAAGAGCAAAACTGTAGCGTGTCGAGAAGAGGGACTGTCCACTTTCACCTTCAATCATTGAGCCACTATAGCTCCAGATAGGGGTACTGACCGCAGAAGAAACTTCTTCTACATAAGGTAAACCACGGAAAAACTGCAATGCCGGTCCACTCTCCTCCTCACTACCAAAATAAGCATTCCCCACCGCTACACGCTGCGGATTATATCCCATATCTTTATCTTTCACATAATTGTACTGCGCCATCACCACATACATCAGTCCACAGATAAAGGCCACACCTGCGAATTGGATAAAAAGTAATGGACGTTTCCACCCCTTCTTACCTTCCGTATAGCGACGAAAAACCTGCGACACCGGTATCCGCGCAAATAATCTGCCTGGCAATACTCCCCCCACAACAAAAAGAACCAACACTACAGCGAACGGTACCCAAATACGATCGGGTGCAAAAAGTACACTCAACTTGGCTGCGGTAGTATCTTCTATAAACTCCTGAAAATTAAGCAATATCAGTCCCATTAACACCAGAGCCAGTACAATGATAATACCTGTCTCCAGAAGAAACATTGAGAATACAGTACCTCCGCTTGCACCACTACACTTATGTACTCCCACCGCTTTTGCGCGGTAAGTAAGCGAGGAGATGGATATCAATACATAGTTTAGTGCTGCAATAAAAAGAATTGCAAAAGCCAGGATACTCATAATGCTATCCATCCGTTTCACCTGGTCTTCGTTTCGATATACATCACGGATAGGTTTGACAAAAGCTGTATAGCCATAAGCTTTCTTATCCTCTTCCGGACGATATTTCTGTATCATGTCATCCAGTCGGGCATTGATAATCTCTTTATCAGCTCCCGGACGGAAACGGATATATTCGTAGTAACTGTCTCCCCCACGCCAGGAATAGTTACCCCAACTGCGGCTCCAGGCTGTGGGCATAGATACAACTCCCTCGGGACGCATCGTAGTGTTTTCCGGTAAAGCAGCATAAGTCCCCTTCACTGTAAATGTTATTTCTTTATTGTAGCTCAGCACTTTTCCAATAGGGTTTTCGCCGCCGAAGATTTTCTGTGCCAAGCGGTCGCTCAGAAAAATAACATCCGGTTGTACCAGTTCATTCTCCGGATTTCCGCTCAGTACCTCAATACCCATAGTTCGGAAAAAGAGTGAGTCTGCCAACAGGATCTCGTCATCGAAACGAACACTGCCATTATACAACGGACCACCGAGAAAATAGGCGATACTGGTAACTGCTTCCACTTCTTTCGGGAAGTTTTCCAATATGGCACCTGCCACGGGACCACAGTTTTGCTTTTGAGGCTCAAACTGTTCACCATCAGCCGAAAAAATAGAGAATATCTGATATAAATTGTCATAGTCTTTGTAGAAGGTATCGTAACTTTGCTCAAAAGCCACACGGGAAAACAGCAAAATACTCATCGTCAATCCCAATCCAAGGGAAATGACTTTGATAATATTCGAGCCGCGCCCACGTAGTAAGGTCCTTATGACATAATATAATTGTTTCATAATCTAATCTGTAATAATCGTAAACTTACATTTCCTGTGTTGCAACACTTGCCACTATACTGCCATCGAACAAATGAATCGTACGATGGGCGAAAGAAGCATCGTGCTGGGAGTGTGTTACCATGATAATGGTAGTTCCTTCCCGGTTCAACTCTGTCAGCAGGTTCATTACTTCTGCACCGTTCTTAGAATCCAGGTTACCGGTCGGCTCATCGGCAAGTATCAGCTTAGGATTAGTAACCACAGCACGGGCAATGGCTACACGTTGTTGCTGACCACCGGAAAGCTGTTGTGGAAAGTGTTTGGCACGATGACTGATATTCATTCGTTTTAGTATATCTTCCACCATCCGGCGACGTTCGGAAGCTTTGATACCAAGATAAGTCAAAGGCAATTCCACATTTTCATACACATTCAGTTCGTCTATCAAATTGAAGCTTTGAAAGACAAAACCCAGTTTACCTTTACGAACGCGTGTACGCTCTTTTTCTTTCAGGTTTCCTACTTCCTGTCCCAGAAGTTTATATGATCCTTCCGTCGGATTATCCAGTAATCCCAGAATATTCAACAGGGTTGATTTTCCGCAACCTGACGGTCCCATAATAGCTGCAAACTCCCCCTCTTTCACTTCAAGGTTCACGTGGTTCAATGCTACTGTTTCCACTTCCGATGTACGGAATACTTTACTGATGTCATTAATTTCAATCATGATGTTCTTTAAATTATGAGTTATTAGTTATTTCTTTTAATCTAGTCTTTAGCATATTAAGATTAATACACGCAATACTTTAACTATATAAATGCAGAAAGCGTGCCAAAACTTAAAATCCGTTTATTATCAAGAAATTAGCTTTCTAAATCCAGCCATCAAGTGTCTAATAATTAGACACCTCCGTCTAAAAAATAGACAACCACCGGATAATCAATGTAGCATGAAAGGACAGAAAAAAGGAATATAAGACAATCATTAATCAAAAAGAAAACTCTATCTTTGCATCCAGTTTTCAATATAGAGATTACATATACTATTAATATCATTACACATGAAATTATCTAAACTCCTATTCATCCCGTTCATAGGTCTGTTTATGGGCGGTTGCGACATGATAGACTACCATCCTTATGATGTGCGTATCAGTGGTCCGACGGATATAAACAATCGCAATATAGAAAAAATAGAAGCCAATTGTAAAGACAAGACGACAATCCGTTTTGTTACCATGGGCGATTCACAACGTTGGTATGATGAAACTCTGGATTTTGTCAATCACCTCAATAAACGAGATGACATTGATTTTGTCATCCATGGCGGAGATTTCAGTGATTTTGGTGTCACAGACGAGTTCCTGTGGCAACGTGATATCATGAATAAACTGAAAGTTCCTTATGTTGGTCTCATTGGTAATCATGACTGTCTCGGTACAGGTGAAGAAACTTATCGCGCCATTTTCGGTGATCCCAATTTCTCATTTATTGCCGGCCGCATCAAATTCGTTTGTCTGAATACCAATGCTCTCGAATTCGATTACTCCCGTCCTATTCCTGACTTTGACTTCATCAATGCTCAATTGGAAGACCGTCGCGAAGAGTACGACCGTACCATCTTCTCCATGCATATACGTCCATTCTGCTTCGAGTTTAATAATAATGTAGCCCAGGTTTTCCAATATAGCATTAAGAGATTTCCCGGTTTATTATTCTGTACGGCAGCTCACGAACACCATGTATTCGAAGAGGATCTTTTTGATGATGGCGTGATGTACTACATGAGTGATTGCATGAAAAACCGTTGCTACTATGTATTCACTGTAACTCCCGACGGATATGAGCGCGAAGTGGTCTATTATTAAAGCATTGACATGCTTCCTTCTTGTCTATTCGTCAACCGGCTATGCACAGGAAGTGAAAACAATAAATACAGAGCCGGCCCAAGTGTTCAGGGATACTATTATCATTGTGAAACATGACACGATATGGGTAGAAAAAGAAACAGCACAGATAGATAGTGCCAATATTAGCAAAAAGCGCTCCAGCCGTTATGACAAGCGTGTCCATCGTTACCGGAAACATTGGGAAAGTCTGATACCGACTCATACCAAACTGCAATTTGCCGGTAATATGGGATTGCTGTCACTGGGTACTGGATGGGATTATGGTAAACGAAATCAGTGGGAAACGGATATCCTCTTTGGTATCCTGCCTAAATATGATTCCAAACGTACCAAAATCACCATGACCCTGAAACAGAACTATATGCCTTGGAGCATCTCACTTGGACAAGATTTTGCAGTTGAGCCTCTTGCGTGCGGTATGTATCTAAATACCGTATTCGGAGGTGAATTCTGGGCACATGAACCCGACCGTTATCCGAAAGGTTACTATGGGTTCTCATCCAAAATACGTATCCATGTTTTCTTGGGTCAACGGTTGACTTACAACATACCTCCACGCTGGCGTCTGGGAGCAAGAGCTGTCACTTTCTTCTATGAGATAAGTACATGCGACCTGTATGTGGTAAGTGCATTCCTTAACAAATATCTGAAACCGAAAGATTACCTCAGTTTATCATTCGGCCTGAAAACACAGTTGTTCTAACCTTCTATAAACACAAAGTCATGTCTGCATCACGCAGGCATGACCTCAAGAGAATTTATGGAATAGAATACGTACGGTAATCATTTCTATTCAGTTTCATATCTAATTCCTTGCTTTTTTATTACGCTGCAAAGATAGAGGTTTGATATTACGGAAACATGTACAAGGTATGACAATTCTGTAAAAGCATCAAAAGAGTGATTTTTATACTGTAAGAGAAAAAAAGAACAGTAAATAGCTCTATTATAAGCCGGATATGCTATATTTGCGAAATACCTTCCAGAAAGCATTAATAATCAATAAAATCGAAATGCATGAAAACTTTATCTTACTTATTTTCTGTACTGATTGCAGCTTTTTGCATCAGTTTGAATGCGTATTCACAAGAAGTGACAACAGAACAGAAAGAAAATATCTCTTCAGAGATTGCAGCAGCTTTTGAAAACAGTGTTAAAGCCGCTGAAAACCTCGATGCAAAATTACTTGCAGATGGAGTGGACGATAACTTGCAAGCCGGATTCATCATTAACGGACAATTCTTCCGGCTTTTTAGTGGAGTGATGGACGATTTTAAGGGAAATGCAAAAGGATGCAAGTCTCAAAAAATGGACATCATTAATAAAAAGATTACAGTTTTGGGAGAGAATGCTGCATTGCTTGCTGCATCGGGGAATTATTCTTTATACCTCGAAGACGGTCGTACATTAACCGGCAAATTTGCATGGACCATCGTTTATTCAAAAGTAGAAGGTGAATGGAAAATCATTCATAGCCACATGTAAAATATCCTCAAATAGATATACATAAAATAAGGAGGGGCGCGTCAAAACTATTAACGCGCCCCTCCTTTTTATCTTAATGATATCTTATTAATATGAACGGGCAAACAAAGCGCGGCAAGCCGACGGTTTGCCGGTCACCATACAGATACCCGGTTCTTTATCATCATCCAGGAACGTTTCAAAAGGAATACAGCGGATAGTAGCCTTTGTATCTTCCTTGATCTTCTCTTCAGTTTCGGTAGTACCATCCCAGTGAGCAAGGATAAAGCCACCTTCTTCAATCTTTTCCTTGAATTCGTCGTAACTATCTACTTTCGTGATGTGAGAATTACGATAGTTGAGAGCTTTCTGGTAAATATTTGCTTGAATTTCTTCCAACAGATCTTTTACGTATTCCTCGATACCATCGCAAGAACGGGTTTCTTTTTCCAGCGTATCGCGGCGCATTACTTCCATTGTATTGTTTTCCAGATCACGACCACCCATCACAAGGCGTACAGGTACACCTTTCAATTCATAGTCTGCAAACTTGAAGCCCGGACGTTTGTTATCGGCATTATCATATTTCACCGAAATACCCATAGATTTCAGTTTAGCAACGATACCGGCTACCTTCTCATCAATCTTCTGCAGCATCTCTGCATTCTTATAGATAGGCACGATAACCACCTGTATCGGAGCCAGATGAGGAGGCAGTACAAGTCCGTTATCATCAGAGTGACTCATGACCAGTGCTCCCATCAAACGGGTAGATACCCCCCATGAAGTAGCCCAAACATATTCCATTTTATTTTCCTTGTTCACGAACTGCACATCAAATGCCTTGGCAAAATTCTGTCCAAGGAAGTGAGACGTACCACTTTGCAGAGCTTTTCCGTCCTGCATCATGGCTTCGATAGTGTAAGTATCCAATGCACCGGCAAAACGTTCATTGGCAGATTTCACACCTTTCACTACAGGAACAGCCATGTATTTTTCGGCAAATTCAGCATATACATTCAGCATACGCACTGCTTCTTCTTCAGCTTCTTCACGAGTGGCGTGTGCTGTATGTCCCTCCTGCCACAGGAATTCTGCAGTACGCAGGAAGAGGCGGGTACGCATTTCCCAGCGCATCACGTTCGCCCATTGATTACACAAAATAGGCAGATCGCGATAAGAATTAATCCAGTTCTTATAAGTATTCCAGATGATGGTTTCAGAAGTAGGACGGATAATCAGTTCTTCTTCCAGTTTGGCTTCCGGGTCTACGATTACTCCGCTACCGTCAGGAGCATTTTTCAGACGATGGTGTGTTACTACTGCACACTCCTTGGCAAAACCTTCCACATGTTCCGCTTCACGGCTAAGGAAAGACTTCGGAATCAGCAAAGGGAAATAGGCATTCACGTGTCCTGTTTCCTTAAACATATCATCCAGCTGACGCTGCATTTTCTCCCAGATAGCGTATCCGTAAGGTTTGATCACCATACAGCCACGCACAGCCGATTGTTCTGCCAGATCGGCCTTCACCACCAACTCATTATACCACTGCGAATAATTCTCGCTGCGTTTGGTCAGGTCTTTTAATTCTACTGCCATTTTATTTCGTTTTTTAAAGTTTTTTCGGATGTGTCTATTAAACAGTCGGCAAAAGTACAAAAAATTGCGTGAATAGTGCGTTTGATAAACGCACTATTTTAAAAAAGCCGCTATCCGAATGATTTCGGGATGGCGGCTTTCATTTATTGATTTTCTATGATGATTGATGCAATCCAAAATATTTATTCATAAAACAGATATAAAAGAGGCTTAACAGCAGAATCGTACCGAACAGATACCAATAACCATAATCCAAACACATTATATATCCCACAATTACAATAGCCTGCACTGCCATATAAACAAGCGAAACCCTCACATGTGGCATTTTTAATTCATTCGCCATCAATTGGTACATGTGTTTCCGATGAGGCAAACTAATATTCTCATGAAGTATCAGGCGATGAATAATCGTCAGAACACTATCTACCCCATAAACTGCCAATAAAATTATCCAGCTGAAATCTTCTGTTTTAATAATGAGTCTCCCTATCAGAAAAAGAAGAATAAAAGCGATACTGACCGAACCGACATCACCCGCAAAACACTTAGCTTTCTTACGGAAATTAAAAAAGCAAAAGACCAAAACTGAACAAAGAACGGTATTAATCAAAGCCGGTTCAACAAAAGTAGTAATCTCAGAATTGATAAAAGTTAGTGCACCGAGGATAACCAATGAATAACCACCAGTGATACCATTGATGCCATCCATAAAGTTATAAGCATTGATGATGCCCGTGCAAATAATCAAAGCTATGATAACCCACCACCAAGAAAGCGAAAACAAGCCCCACTGGTAAAATATTAAAGCCATAGCAGTAAAGTGAAACACCAACCTCAAACCTTGAGAAGTAGAACGAATATCATCTACAAAACTGATAAATGTTATTAAAGTCAATGCCAGCATAAACCATGGATACTCCCAATGACTACTCAGGAAATAAACCAAAGCTCCACAATAGAAGATAATTCCGCCGCCACGCAAAGTTATCCGTGAATGAGAACTACGCTCATTGGGCTTATCAATGATATTAAACTTATCAGCCACTCTAAAATAAAAAAGTTCTGTTATAAAAAGCAGAACTAATATAATGATATAATACACGATTTACAATTTATAAGTAGGTTAGAAACTCCGTATTACTCTGTGCTTTCCGTGGTAAAACTGCGAATCGTTTTCATTATTCCATCCGCTGCACGGACAGGCATCCTGTTAATACCAAGGGCAGATTTTATTTTCTCATTACTTACCACGTAATTCTCAGTCAGTTTTCTCAACCGCTCTGTATTCAAAGGTAGATGAAGCAGCGTACCCAATCCTGCGCAAACCTCCATCATTTTCCTGTTCATTTTCCAGATGTGAGGCTTCTTACCCATAGCTTTACACATAAGGGCTATCAGTTCATTCGTAGATAGAACTTCATCATCACCCATGTGATAAATACCACTCGCTACGTCTTTAGTCAATAAACCTTCTACTACATAGCAAAGATTATCCACAGAAGTAAATGACCGCTTATTCTCAAAATCTCCCAAAGGCCAGGGAATCCCTTTCTTCACTACATTATAGAGTAAATTCAGATTACCTTTATTACCCGGACCGTGAATCATACAAGGCCTCAATATATACACTTGTTTACCGGAGTATTTTCCATTCTCTTCCTCTCCAGAGATGGAGTAGCCGTAGGGGCAGGTGGTAGATAAAATAAAATGTTCCTTTATATAATTCTCCGCTGCAATCTTACTCTCTCCGTAAGGTCCCACCGGTGTCGGTATCACATCCTCCCTTAGCACATTCCCCACTACACTATCAGCAGCAGCCTTCACAGAGCTAAATAATACAAATTTCTTCGCTTTAGATTTCAAAAAGAAATCAAAAATCTTCTGGGTCAATCCTGTATTGATATCAAAATATACCTGTGCAGCCGATTGATTTTTCGTATCATGGGCTTTACCGGCCAAATGAACGATAGCATCAAACTGTGGCAATTGCTGCATCGGAAAAGTAGTCGTTTCGATATCTTTCCAAGAGAAAGTTTTCATCACTCCTTCTTTCTTTGGTGTAATAATATCAAGCCCATAAAGGACATGATGATCCTTTAAAGACACAACAAGATTGGAACCCACGAAACCGTGAATTCCCGTAATAAGAATATTCATAAAAATTGCAGAAATAAAAAAATGAATACTTATTGTTTAATAAGAAAATCTTGTGGTCGACAATATTCTTGTCGGCCATCCCATATTATTATCACTTCAATTCTATCCTCATAAGTAAACATGTTTTTTAGAAAGATCCTGTACATATGATAGGATATCATAAAGAGATTTTATAGCTAAATCAGACCAGACTACTTCCATCCCAGCCTATCAGCCAACAATCCATATACTTCACTATTAGGAATCATCCGATCTTTTTCACAAAGCTCATATCATATTCAACCATTATTCTCACTAATTCAGGAAAACTGGTTTTCGTTAGATTCCACCCCAGCAGAGTCTGTACTTTTGTCGGATCACCCAATAATTGTCCCACTTCACAAGAACGAAAATATCTAGGATTAACCTCGCCCAATACATTACCTGTTTTTAGACCAAAACCTTTCTCATTCCCCTTCACCTTCCCAGCGAAGTTTAATACCAACCTCATAAAATGCCAAAGTGGCAAGCTCGCGAACCCAACTTAGACATACAATTTCTCTATCTCTTTCCAAACTAACCGACTATCAAAGTTTTCTATCACCCACTTACGCCCTTCACAACCATCAATAACTTTATCCAAACGAATTTTATCAATTTTTTCCGCAATATCTTCTGCGGTGTTATTGACAAAAAACCCCGTTCTCCCATCAATAATAGAATCACAGCAACCAGTGACACGCGTCGTAATGACAGGCTTTTCCATCGCCTGAGCTTCCAATACCCCGGTAGGAAAACCTTCACGATAAGAGGCAAGCACATATATATCCATCATTGAATAAAAGTACTCCATACCACCATTAATGAAGCCTGTATAAATAATTCGAGAATCGTTCAGAATACGTTCTTGTATATCTTCAGGTAATGCATCACGCTCCTCAAACATACCTACAAGCAACAACTTACAATTATCAGCTTGTTGCAATTTATCGAACGCATGGACTAATTCTATAATACCTTTATCTTTGACCAAACGACCGGAATAGCCAATTACAAAGTCTTCTTCCCCAATGCCATACCTCGCTTTCAAATCTGTAAGCCTTGTCGGAACAATCTCAGCAGGATTAAAGTGATTCAACGTATCTATCCCATTGCAAGTACCCTTATGCCAAATCATTTGCTTCTTTGGGGGGCCCAAATGATCCTCAATACTTTTACGAAGAACAGAAGGGCTCACACACACCACTTTGGTAGAGCAGAAAGAAGCCAACCTATCCACGGACATCAACATGAAACGCTTCAACCCTTTACTGGTCTCATACACCAAGCCGTGACGCACATAAATCCTGACAGGCACCCGCATCAGCCAACCGGCTATCATAGCAAGTAAACCTCCTTTGGGGGTATGACCTACAACAATATCAATTTTTTGCTTCTTGATAAACTTGCAGATATTTCGGATAGAATCAAAATCCTGGCCAATGCTAATATTCCGATTAACAGGAGATTCCAGATACTCAAATCCCTGTTTTTGGGCATAATCTGACAAATATTCACTGGGACTACAGACCACATTCATATTGTAGCCTTTCTCCTTGAAATACTTAAACTGATCTCCAATGAAGTATGGAAGAACAAAATAAATGTTCACCACATGAAGGATATTCTTATTCACAATTCAATTACCGTATTTTATGTTTCATGCAACCAGTTTCTTGCCATATAACAATTTGCATTATTACATACATCCTGTAGTCTTTCTTCATTGCTCTTCTTCTATAATCATAACTACTAATTCTAAATATTGAAATAGCACCTCATGCTCACAACCAGTTTGGGATGCGATATCTGTAAACCATTGTCATAAATTGACACATATATCAAAGGATTTAGTGAAAGATTCTGAACTTTGAATTCCAATTCAGTGTATAGACATTTATATGCAATTCTATATTCTGGAATACATAAAAACTCTGTTAATAGAGATGTTTGATTAGAATATCTCAATGATAATGAAAGCGCATAACAACTAATATATTTCAATGCGCTTAAAACTTTCTCCAACCTTAATTCGGTTCAAAATAAAAGGAGAGTATCCATTTAGTCTAATACCATATCGCTTATATCCAAGAGTATAGTCTAAATAAAAGAAACTTTCGATATTGTAGTTTTCATATTTGTGGAATCTAAGATTGTATCCCATCCCCAATATAAAAGATTGATATTTAAACTCATCAGCATTTACTGAATGTTTTAGATTGAAATGAATGTTATTTTAAAACCCACTACAAATTCCAACAAAGGAATTTTTCTCTATAGTAACACATATTCCTGTACATCAAAAAGTTATAATCAGTTTACTATGCTTTAGCAAATATTGAGACAAATCCTGTACAAAGTAATAATATCCATTTCCTCATTTATCCATTTCCTAAACAGATTGCTGATAAAAGGTTATCTGTTATTACATATTTAACTCCATGTGTAACGCACCACACTAATTCGCCCTCAGTTTTCACTGTCTATGAAACTGAAATAAGCCCTCTATCACATGCTTCTTATATATATATTAATATTTGATTTTGGAGAAAGAATGAATATTGAAAACCACTATATAAAACCTTCTGTAATGAATCAATGTCTCGTAAACCATTGAATATTACTTTTGATTTAATATCTTGTTCTAAAAGTTCTTGACAATAAGCAACGTTTGAAGTCTAATAAATTATTTTATTTTTGAGCCCTACTGATTTAACTTACTGTATTATCATTTTACTATTCTCACTAACTTTCATATCAATACAATATTTTGATGTTTCCTTACTTCTTCTAAATATTCTCGTAATGTTGAACTAGTTCACCATTTGACAATCTGGACAGAACGAACATCTAAATGTGCTGCTGCTCTCAAACTTGCAACACTATTATCTGCACCATTAGCAGCTTTCCAATATCCTCTATGTGCGATTATTTGGAAATTGTTATACTCCAAATCAAAAGTCGAACATGAGGTTAATGAAATTGCGATTGTCAAGAGAAAAATAGTAAGAAAATAGAATTTAATATTTTTCCCCATTTAGATATTTCCAAATTATATCCAATGTTTGTTTAGAAGCAGAACCAGATGCTTCTATATATTCATTTCGAAATCTTCTTGTTACTTCAACAGCTTTATCTTTATCTAAGAATTTTATTTTATTAATAAGATCTTCTTCGGTTATACAATTACCCTGTAATTTTGTACGAATATCAAAGTACATACCTCTTAGTGATGAATATTTTTCATAATCATACGCAAAGCAAAGCATTGGTTTATCTTGAACAGAATAATCAAAGAATATACTGGAGTAATCAGAAATAAGCATATCTGATACAATCATCAATTCATTAAGGTTTGGATAATTAGACATATTCTTTACAAACCCATTGTCTTCAAATCGCATTACTTTTACAACTTCATAATGGGCACGCATTAACAATACATAGTCACATCCAAGTTCTTTTTCCCATTTATTTAAGTCAATTGGAGGCATAAGAATGCAATTACTTCCAGAATCTTTATCATATTCTCTAAAAGTAGGAGCATATAGTATTATTTTCTTACTTTCCGGTATTTGTAGTTTTGCCCTTATTCTCTTCCTGTTTTCATCAGTATTACAATTAACAAGTTCATCATTGCGAGGTAATCCAATAACACGAAGATTTTTACGAGGAACTCCAAAAACTTTAGAAAAAATATCGATATCGTATTGACCTTGAGCATGCATTATATCCGTATGATTTTTGCGCCCCTTAGAGCCAAACGATGTGTTCTCTTTACTAATATCACTTCCCATTAATTTTATAGGTGTTCCGTGCCATGTATTAACATTAAATATGGAATTAGGCTTAAATGATAAGCCTCTTTCCATAGTACTATTAGTAACCCAGACAGCAGCTTGCATCAAAGTTCTGTAATACTCAATAGTATCACATTTAACTTTTCGTGCTCCCTCAATTTCAAAAATTTCAGGTTTTCCCAAGGCCCATACTAAATCATAATCTTTATATCTAGAATCCATGAGCATCTCTTCGTATATGCATCTAGGGCTATCATCATATTTTCTACCTCCAAAACTTGAAAAAACTATGAGATTTTTCTTTTGGCGTACAAACAGACCTAAACATTTGACAGCAAAACTCCCTATATAATAGTACATATTATAAAGTGTCTTACTATACTTTATTTTATTTATTAAAGCTCTTTTTTTCATTATATATTTATCGTAAACGTCCAAAAATGGTAATATGCATTATTTGATAGATAATAAAAGCTACATATCTCAATTTTAAATAATATTTTTTGTTATTATTTCACCAAAAGTGAGGTTTGAAGCCATTATAAGAAGCTTCGTATAATCCACATTATTCCAACCAAACATTTCATTTCGCCACTGTCAAATTCATTACAATTAACTTCTATTTCAACCTACTAAAGAGATAGATAGGAAGCATAAAATGCTTGCGCAAACAAAAAACCATTATTATTGCAGCAAAATTACCACTAAAAGTACAATTCTTAAGGCATTCTTTGTACGGTTCTTCCTGAATTAAAGCAATAATTTCTCTACGAGTTTTCCAAAAAGACTGCTTTTTATAAAATTGAGTTTTTACGACAGAAAATAATCCCCGAACTGTTTTTCGATATAATTGTTCTTGAAAATCGAACTTATCAATATCCAATTGTTTGAGTAGATGGTTGTAAATAATTCTCGGTCCATCTGTCATAAAAGGCTTACGATTCTGTGTCATTGATGATGGATTAATTCTATAAAAATAATCACACTCATCAGATATATAAAGAGACTGTGAATGATAAATGGTTGGAATTGTACAAGCAGTATCTTCACCCATGTTAACAATTGTATCAATAAGCTGCTGCTGCTGCTGGTAAATAGACCTTTTAAAAGCCTTAGCCCATAGAGAAGGAGGAAAATAAGTTGCTTTTGAAGTTTGAAGCAGTGACGGAAAGATTTCTGTTTCTATTTTCTGACGATCGTAAAAACCAGTTTGCCACCCACTAACTATTTTCCTACTATTATTACAAATAAAAGTCGTTCTACCGCATACTACAACATCTGGCTTATATTTTATAACAATTTCAGCAAAAGATTTCAAGTAATTCAATCCAATCCAATCATCACCATCAATACAAACTATAAATTTTCCTTTAGCTAAGTGTACTCCTGCTTGTCGAGCACTCACTAAACCTCCATTAGTTTTATGTATGACTTTAAATCTAAAATCTATAGAAACAAATTCATCACAAATTTTAGGACTATCATCCTTAGAACCATCATCAACAAGTATTACTTCATAATCATGAAAAGTTTGATTCAGAATACTATTTAAACAGTTACGCAAGTATTTCTCTACACCATATATAGGAACTATTATACTAAATAAAGGAGCGTTTGTAACGATATTCTGCATAATATATAAAAATTAGTAACTCGGTAAAACCAATATTTTAGACTGATAGCTTTACCCATTCGCTTAATGCTAAAGTTTTATCACTATCTAACGTCCATTTTTCTGGAGAAATAACTATTTTGCAAGGATTTCTATTAAGAAAAGCGCCCCACCATGAGAATGAGCTATTTGATATTATATTGTATTTACAAAGTGACATCAGATATATATATGATGCTTGAGGGACTTCATAGTTTTTAATAAATATTGAATCAGATGGTAATTTTATATTCTTTATTACCCATTGAGGATCATCAGAAAAAACAAATATTTTAATATTTATTTTAATTTTATTTTGTAAATATGTAATGCTATCTTGGTAATATTTCGGACTACAAACGCCAAACTTCTTTATATAACGTGGTATGAAGTAATCTCCTCGCCTAATATGTAATGAAACAGTCTCTTCCTCAGCAGTAATCTTCTGATAATAATCTTGAAGCTCTATAGGAAGGGACATCTTTGATAGATTCAATGTCCCTGAATTCAAGGCCCAGGATGCATATAATTGTTTTTGCCAATATCCTTGTAAGTAAACTTCTCCTTTTCTTTGTGTTAAAAGATCAAATTTCTCTTCGCTAAATTTTTTTTCTGATATAAACTTGTTGTTGATGTTATATATACACCTTATGACTCGATTTATAACTCCAGTGTACCTGGATATTACATTTTCCGTAGTTATAGGAATTGAGCCAACTGCACTTTCAATTTCTAATTTTCTTAATTTATCCGAATTGCCAAATGAATTACAATCGTACTCAACACTTACGGATTTTGTATTTCGAAGATATTCACCAAAAGAGTACTGGAAGAGCTGGTTCCCAATACCACCCCATAATCTTACAATGATTTTACCCATTAGTTTATTAGTTTTTTATGAATTTTGTGGGATTAGCCACTCAAATCACATATTCATCTACATATTTTAATGCATAATCTGCAATGATTAAGTGCATGTGCAAAAAAACGAGACATAATACAGCATTACCTATTTGAATGTATTTATTTAATGCATATGGCAGCTCTTCTTTGAGCTTACAAACACCACCAACGACTTATAATCAATCACAAGCAACAGCTATCGATTAATGTTTTATTTAAATTGAAGGTATTCAGGATAAGTAACACTTAATTTGTTGTTGTACTTATTCTGTAATTCTGCAAGTTTGATAGAAGCTTCTCTATATAAAGTTTTTTGCAACCATAACCTACTCTTTTTTTTCTTTGAACTAACAAAATTTGCATACAATTCAAATTCAGAAAACGGTGAAGAATCATTTCTATCAAGAGACGATATAATAGTGTCAGTCCATTTTTTACCACTTCTTTGCTCTATTATATTCTTTAATTGAACTAAGATTTCTTTGTTAAATATCATTTTATGAGAAACATATGACAATGGAGTTATAGAAAAAACTCCTATCAATTGATATATTACCTTTATATACATCCAATGAAATTCTTCTGATTGGTAGAAAATAAATGTATCATCTTTTGTTAAAAACACATGTGGCTTTATAAGAATATGATCAGAATCAATTGTTATAAAGTTCTGACATTGTCCTATATTACCAGATAATTTTATGAGCTGCTGAAAAAGCCACCCAGATCTGTTTTCTCCTTTGTTTGTTATATAATTGATATCTTTTACGCCAAAGCCTAACACACTATTCTCTTCAATATAAATCAAGTTATTTCTTTTTGCAAAAGATATTATTCTATCATCTGAAGGTCCAACTATATAAATTGCATTAATTTTATTAAGGACATTTTTTTTTACTCCCTCAATGCAAAGAGGAAGAATTAAAAGATCTTTGGCTATTATTGGAATTATCACATCAATTGGTTCATCAGATGCTTCAGGCATATTTGTCGTGGAGAATAACTTCAAAAAATTATAAATTGGATATCTAAAAAGCCTTCTTCCAATTCTATCAATATTAGTGTAATTCATTTTATTTATTTATTTCATGTATTACTTCTTTAATAGCATCCAAATAACTCATCCTATTAACTTCGTCAGGTTCAATAAATGCACCCTCCCCCCACTCATTCCACGCTGTAATAAACAAATACTCTTTGCCTTGATCTTCGTTCAATTCAAGTAACTGTTTAAAGTATTTTTTAAATTTTTCAGGCGTAGCACCTTTAAAAATGCTACTTTTCGTTGCTCCTCTACGAGGAGAGTCGTCATAGTCAACAAATGCACAATTTATTATGGTTTTATCTTTATCTTTTTCGGATTGCTTTATTATTGATTGCCAAACTTGATCATAATCGAAAAATCGAGCTTCTCTCTGTGTTTTTTTAAACAAAGGAAAAATCCTTTCAATAGCTTTCTGTAAGAGACTTTTTTTCCAAAAGGAAACATAATGTGGTTGATAAGTATATTTAGAGGTCCACTGCAATTTCTCATTGCTCCTACCTCTCATTACAATAAAATATAAACCATCAAAGCCATCTTTCTTAGCTAATTTGTTCCAAAACTGACACATGTTGTACATTTCGTTACTATATGAAATAATAGCAAAAATTGGCTTATTATCATTTTTTTCATAATTATCTGATTTGAAATGTTTTCGCAAATAATTATAATGATTCTCCCAATCACTCTCTTCTCCCAAGATATATGGTATTAAAATTGAAGGTCCAGTTTTATTTGAATTTTCTGCAGAAGGAGCCCAATCGTTTCCTTTTACATTACTCCAACTACGTTTCCAATTATTATTATCCCATATATAAAAATATTTAATATTACCAGTCTTACTATCACGAAGAATCTCTGCTGGTTTTGTCAGAATGTTCTGCTGATTATTAAACCAATAATGATAAACAGCAAAGCCATAAATTCCGTGATCACATGCAAGTTTTGCCTGCCATTCTACGCATTCTTCATTAGAAAGATCATAGTAATTCTCATTTAAAGGGACTTTTGGCTGATTGTGACCATCAAATATTGGTTTAGCATTCTTTACTGACACCCAGTCAGTAAAACCTTTACCCCAAAACCTATCATTTTCAGGTATCTGATGGAACTGAGGCAAATAAAGAGCAAATAGTTTCGTTGTAATTTTTCGCATAACAATTAAATGATTAAAATAACACTTTATAACAGTTAGTGTCCATCAATCCAGGTGTTATATTTTATAAATATTTATTCATAAAAATCTTATTAGCATAGAATAAAGAATTCGCAACTACGCGAGTATATTATATAGCTCATCATCAGCAAATGAGACATTTCTGATTTTCGCCATATTTGTGCAGATCTTGTTAAATGCACATCAAAATATCATTTGATAATCAATAAATCAAGTCTAATTCAAGACATGAACAGTTACAAGATTTCCAATTATTTTAAACTTAACTTTCTTAATAGGTATTGGTGATTAACTTCTGAGGAATATTTGTTGCAACTTATGATTTACTCATTTGGGATTTTCATCTCTGAAGTGACCATCTATATGCAATTGGGGAAATATTCAGCACTCTCTTATTGTTTAAAATATCTTACAACTCTGGCCGGCGTTCCTGCAGCTAAACAATATGATGGGAGATCATGAGTTACAACAGAGTTTGCTGCAATAATTACCCCATTTCCAATTTTTACTCCAGGCATAATAGAAACTTTATCGGCAATCCACACATTATCACCGATATAAACTTCACCTTTGCTTATAATTTCGCGTTTTGATGGAGCTTCATTTAAATCGCTTCCATCAGTTTTGCCATGAGAATTATCTGTTATCAACACAAATCTTCCAGTTTGTAGATTATTACCAATTGTTATACGATTAGCAGCTGTAATATGCGTATATTCACCTATAGCACAGTTGTTTCCAATTATAACCTCACCTTTAGACTTAGAAAAGACCCAAGCTTCAATAATACAATGATTTTGGATTAAGGTACCATCACCTATTGATATATATTTAGGGTTTACAAAATCAACAGATTTACATATTTTAGATTTTCCAAAATACTTAAATCGTTTCTTCATCCGCCCAGTTATGAAAGCACAGACAAATGCTTCAAGCCTAATTGAAATTCTATAATCAAATATTACTTGAGAACATATACCCAATATAGTTCCACATCTAATAATAAAATTATCTGCAAAATGCTTTATAGAAGAATTAATACACATAAGAAAGAATGAATATCATATAACAATGAATTTAAGCCACACAAAAAATCAAATTTAAAAGAAAAATATCGGCATTTAAGACCATATTATGTGGCATTATTTTAAAAAAAACACTTTTAGGTCTATCCTTAAATATTATTTTAACACACTAAAATAAATGTGGCGCCCAATATGCAAAACTATTTATTGAAACAAAAAAGAAATAAGAAGCATAAATAATAATAGCTATTTTACTTAAAATTGGTTTATCAAATACTCCTGCGAAACAAATAGGCAATGATATAGCTTCTGCACTAGAAAAAATTTCATACATTCTTCCTCCCATCGTGTTTATTGAAGAAAATAGTGGATACATACAAAGCGATATTGTGAATATTTTCAAATACATTAACGAATACGCATTTTTTCTAAATATTTTATCAATAAAAATCCAAAAAAAGACACATGTGCTAATCCTCAAAATTTGCGGACCATTAAGAGTTCCAAACACAACTTCTGTTGAATTAGAATATGAAGAAAGATTATATTCCAAAAATGTTAAGTATTGTAAGTATGGGAAAAATACTCGGATATCAAAATCAATATAATATAGTAAATAACACCCAATTAATAATGACAAATAAATTACTCGTTGTTTTTTTTCAGTATTAATAAAAAATAGAATTACAAAAATAAGAGCTGTATAATGAAAGAGGGCGGCGACACATATAACAAGAAACATATACTTATATTTTTCTTGAAATTTATAATCCACAGCCACTAGTAATAATGCACTAGCTACACCAGACCTTATAGCTACAATGTCTTGTGCAATATAGCAATAAGATAAATAAACCATTATTGAAGCAAATATATTTACGCTATATTTTTTTATATTATATAATCTAGCTATAATTGATAGACTGGCAAAGATAGAAAAACCAACAACAACAGGGTCTGAAAATAAACGTGAAATAGTTACGACGAGACTAAACATTGGCTCCATTCTACCAGAAACGACACCTCTAGTAAAACCATATATGTAGTTATCCGTATCTGCTGTTTCCTCAGGTCTCGTTACAGCTGCAATAATTAGAAATATCCCTATACAAATAAGGATAATTTTATTCGACGAGCTCCATTGATTATTTAAGGGGTTTTTAATAAAAAGAAGCAATGATAAGATATAACAAATAATTAATGCTATTTGCGTTCCGTATAATATGAGCATCTTTACTTAGTGTAAATAAGGTTTTCTATTTGTGTAATTTTTCTTTCAACAATTGTCTCATACCATCAGTTAGTCCCCAATAATATATCACAACTGTAGAACAAACTATACTAACGCCACATATTATAATAAAGCCCATCCATCCCTCAGTAACATTTATAGAGACAAGATATGGAATTAGCAACATAATAAAACCTCCCAGCATTGTATTTCCATAAACTTTAACAATAACATCACGAATAGAAAGACCTGTATATTTATTGGAGAATACAAGACATCCAATATTATTAATCCCCCAAAACAAAGCACTAATAATAAATACCATTTCAGGTTTACATCCATATTCCAAAACAATCCAATTACAAGGAAACATCATGAATAGTAGAGTACTACAAACGATATTTTGCCATTTCATCCTTCCTGAAGCATGTATAGAATATAAAATAGGCTGGTTGACAGTTTTAAAATAAAGCTCAATTAATATAATACGTATAAAAATGTTCGTATACGCTGGGTATTCTCCGAGCCAAAATTTTAATATAAAATTTATTTCCAAAAAGACTGGTATTGCCACCAAAAAATAAAGATATGTCGCTATTCTGCAACTATTGATTAGCAATCTATGGAATTTATCCAGCTCTTTAGCAGCATATAATTTTATTATTTGCGGATCTGCTGCCATTTGGAAACTAGTAACGAATTGAAACAAAATATTATTAACAGTAACTGTTAACCCTCTTGCTGCATTAACAATAGTACCATAAAATATATTTAATAAAATATTAATTCCTTGATTAGCAAATAAATTAACAGACCCGCCAAAAATATTCCATCCACTATAATATACTATTTCTTTAGTTAGATTCTTATCAAATGATATTGAAAAGACACATTCAGAAAAATTCTTTCGACAATAAATATTATAAATGAGCACGGTAGAAAAATGAAGAAGGAGCAATAAAGCCCCATAGGCTACCAATTTATCAATTGTCAAGAAAGGAAGTGCGATTACTATTGCTAATTTCATTACTGCGTCATAAATGCTCATATAGGCATAAATTGACATTTTTTCATGAGCAATAAGACATGATTGAAAAGGGACCTGTATAAAAGAAAACATAAAACCGAAAATTGTAAATTGATATACATATAAAGCAGCCTGTTCACGCCCATCAGGTATATTTAAATAATTATTAAGAAACCACAACCCTATAGTCTCCGCAAGTCCCAATACAAGTATGGCAACTATGAAATGAAGACCAAGTGCAATAGAAAATGTTTTTTTTAGTTTTTCATCATCACTTTCGCCTAATGCAAAACTAAGAAATCGTTGAGTCCCAACCTGTAAAGCAGAACTAATCATAGTAAACATTGTAAGTACACCACCAACAACATTATACAATCCAAAATCAGAAGCTCCTAAAACTTGCAATACTATTCGCGAGGCATAGAGTCCAACTATCATAGTTATAAACGTTCTGAGATACAAATATAATGTATTCTTCGCCAAGCTCTTATTATTTGAAATTGTATTCTGAGTCATTATTATTAGTGTTTGAAATAGAACATACATTTATTTTGTATGTTGCTATTCAATCTTTTACTTGAGTTAATTATTGGTTGACTGATATGCCGATACTATACTTTCAAATCACAATTATTACGTAATAATTGATCATAAATATTTAAGAATGGGCATTATATCATGATTATTTCCTATATAAGCAGCAAGTTATAGACTATTAACGCTATTTTTTAAGACTATTCATCAAATACTTAAACATAGCATGAGAATTGTCTTAATACTCTACAAAACGAAATATAGTTCGTAGCAAGAATTTCACAATAGGGAGGATACTACAAATCATATTTAGTTTTTACAAATGATCAAATATAGTATACCTATTTCTAATTTTTTTAGCATAAGGAATAAGATTTTCAAATTCTTCCTCACTCCAAGGGATCATTTCGTTGAAAATCTTCATTAGCCCTACATTCTTGTAGAATTCATTAACTTTATAAGGATCATTGTGATATTTCTTAGCTATAAGAGTTTGAGCCCAACCAACTTGAATACCATGGATTGTTGATTTATTAGGGAAATATTCATCAATAGCATGACTGATAAGATGTTCTGCGCCGCTAGTTCCTCGAGTATTACCAGATATAATCATACCAAGACCAGATGTTACAAGTCCATTAACAAGATCAAGAATCATGTTGTCAGAAAACACATCATCCTCTGAATATCTTAACATAGGAAGTGCAGATTCTTTCGCCAACATGAAAGCAAGTTCATTGATTGGTTCTCCTATTTCATTATGAGCAAGAAGCCAATCTTGAATTGCAGAAAGATTAGAAACTAAATCAGCAACACCTGCCATGAAAAGAACTCTAGGAGACTTCTTAATGACATCTATATCAACCAAAATCCCTATAGGCGGTTGTACGCCAAGACTTATCTTCTTTCTATTCTCTGTGAGACGTGCTACACAAGAATATATAGCATCGTTTGATAACGCAGAAGGTACTGTAATGTAGGGCTTATCCATTTTGCTGGCACTGTACTTCACAATATCGAGTACACTACCGCCACCAAAAGCAATCATAAGTACATCCTCCGATTTACATTCGTCGATAATAGCATTTGTCTCGGATAATTGTCCCCCTTCTACAAAAATTACCTTATAAAACGTATCTGTACCTAGCTCTTCCTTGTAAGCTTCGTATAGGTTTTTCTGGGTAATTAGTATCTTTTTGGGAAAAACGAGATGCGCTTCACTCAGAAGCTGATCCATATTCCCAAGTATATGCTTGCCTGTCTTGACAATGACGGGTGTTTTGACTAAGTTGTAAAACATATCCTCTACAATAAAGATTCGTACAACTCATTAATTGAGTTAAATACGTACTTTGGTTTGATGTCTGATTTTTCAATTTCTTCAATAGTAGCTTCTCCTGTAAGAACACATATTGAATCAACTCCTGCATTAATTCCTACAGCGATGTCAGTATAAAGACGATCGCCAACAGTTGCAACATCTTCAGGTTTAAGTCTCCATTCTTTCATGACTGCCTCTACAATATACTTGTCAGGTTTACCGAGATACAAAGGTTTACGTTCTGTGGCAACCTCAATCATTTCGCAGATAGCTCCACAATCAGGTATAAACTTGTTTTCAAGTACAGGACAACGCAAATCGCAATTGGTAGCTACGAAAGGAGTATCTCTACTAATGTACCAACATGCCCCTACAAGTTTCTCGTAAGTAAGTTCAACATCGAAACCAACTAAGACATAATCAATATCTGGTTCACGATAATCCAAAGGCACTATTGAAAAGCCTTCCACTTCTAACTCGTACTTTAATGATTCTGTACCTACTATATATAGTTTGGCATTTGGCTTGTTTGCTTTCAAGTAAGCAACTGTTGCGTTAACGGAAGAAGCAATATGTTTCTCTGTGCAATCAATTCCTAACTTATGAAGTTTTTCTACGTATGTAAACTTACTCTTTGAGGAGTTGTTCGTCATAAAGGTGTAGTACACACCTCTTTCTTGAAGCAAATGGAAGAACTCCATTGCTCCAGGAATTAGTGTACTCTCGTTATAGATGGTTCCATCCATATCGAGCATGAACATTTTTTTTTCTTTAAGTGTTGACATCAAAAGACGTATTTACTTGAAAAGCTCCTCTGCTGCTGCAAGATCCTTGTGATTGTCAATCTCAAACCAGCGGCCTTCAATATTATAAGGATAAAACTCGATTTTACTGAAAATCTGATCAAGAGCCACCTCTGTCCAAGAATTACGATTACCCTGTTTCTCGATAATGTCAATACATATATCAAAGAGAATGTTACCTGCCTCCACACCAATCTTGTAAACATCGATAGAGGTAGCATAAGCTTCTTCTGGATTAATCTGTTTGCTGATATGAGCGACGGTTTCATTGTCCACTGTTATTTTCATAGATTCCTCAATATAACGACCATGCTCACATGCTATCATGTTTACTTCATTAGAGTTGATAAGTCCTGTCTCAATGTTTGCATCATGGAAAACATCTGAGTTCATAAGGAGGAATTCACCATCACGAACAAAATCCATAGTCATATAGAGCGAGAACATGTTGTTAGTAGTGTCGTAAACCTCGTTCTCAATTACATGTACGAATGGATAATTCTCACTCAAAAAAGCTTTGAGAACCTCACGCTTGTACCCTGCAACAACATAAATGTCCTTAACACCATTTTCAACAAGGTTCAAAATCTGTTTCTCGATAATTGGCATTCCATTTACAGGAACCATACATTTAGGAACTTCATTTGTAATTGGACGCAGACGAGTTCCAAGGCCTGCTGCTAAAAGGACCGCTTTCATTGTATCAAAATATACTTACATATTAATTTGTAATAATTCTTATAATTGTAATTGCTCAGGTATCATCAATGAGACATGATGATATCTGAGCAGTTATTAATGGCTATAATACTTATATTATCTTTCCTCTCTCATCGGATTCTCTACGAAATCTTTATATGCTAAACGAATACTATCTTCAATATCTGGTTTATATGTCCAACCAAGTTTAGTCACTTTGCTGACATCAAACAATTTACGAGGAGTACCATTGGGGCAAGTCACATCCCATTTTATATCTCCTTCGTAGCCAACTACCTAACAAGTCACTTCTTTCAATCGCAGCTTTTTAGCTTCATGAAAACAACGAATAAGCGCCGGAAGTACATGGCTATGTTCTGGATGATAGTTATCATTTGAACTATAAAGATTAGTTGGCATCACACTAATATAATCTGCGCCATACTGACGATTCAAGAATTCACAACATTTCAGTCCACTGATTTTTGCAAGGGCGTATGCCTTATTGGTCTTTTCAAGTTCACTTACTTGTAAGCAGTCAACTCTCCGAATCCTATCTGTTATTTTACCAGACCTTTTTCTAGATATTCAGCAAGATTGGTACGCATAACAGAAGCTACATGATCGGCAGCAACTTTCTGCATATCATACTTTACCATTATTTCAACAAGCTGCTCAAAAGAAGTGGTTTGTGGATTCCAATCGAGTTCGTTTTTGGCTTTAGTAGGATCCCCCCAAAGATTTACCACATCAGTGGGACGATAAAAGTCTTCTGAAACAGCAACCAATACTTTACCTGTTTTGCTGTCAATACCTTTTTCATTTATTCCTTCTCCTTCCCACCGAAGTTCAATACCTGCATAACGGAAAGCAAGGGTAGCAAACTCACGGACTGTATGCTGCACTCCTGTTGCAATAACAAAATCTTCGGGCTTGTCATGTTGAAGGATAAGCCACATACACTCTACATAATCCTTGGCATATCCCCAATCACGAAGAGAATCTAAATTACCAAGATACAGGCAATTTTGCTTGCCTTGAGCAATGCGTGCGGCAGCAAGAGTAATTTTACGAGTAACAAAGGTTTCGCCACGGCGCTCTGATTCATGATTGAAGAGAATACCTGAACAGCAAAACATATTGTAAGCCTCACGATATTCCTTAATAATCCAGAATCCATAAAGTTTAGCTACGGCATAAGGTGAATATGGGTGAAAAGGCGTCTCCTCATTCTGAGGCACTTCCTCCACCTTACCATATAGTTCGGAAGTAGAGGCTTGGTAGATGCGACAAGTCTTTTCAAGTCCACACTGGCGTACTGCCTCAAGTACCCGCAATACACCTACAGCGTCTACATCAGCTGTAAATTCGGGTGAATCAAAACTCACCTGCACATGACTCTGTGCTGCAAGGTTATATATCTCATCAGGACTAACCTTATTTACCACCTGCACCATCGACATGGAATCACTCAGATCGGCATAATGCAAATGAAAATTTGAAACTCCCTCAAGATGAGCAATTCGCTCACGATAATCTACTGAAGAACGGCGAATAATACCATGTACTTCATAACCTTTCTCAAGAAGAAATTCTGCTAAATACGAGCCATCTTGCCCCGTAATTCCTGTAATCAATGCTTTTTTCATACATAAAGTTAATCACCAATTTTGACTTAGTTTATAGGAAAACTGTCTTTGGACGGCTTTCCTATAAACTAAGTCAAAATTGGACTGATTTTTAGTATTTGTTATTACTTACTCCGATAGTCAGTAGCAATAAGTTTTCATAATTCCTACAGCCTTTAACAATCTCATCAAAAAATATCTTGAAGTATCCCAATATAGATACCCCTGCATTTTACAAATAGAGATAGTTCCACAGAGTTTTTTAAATGATGAAGATGGATACGTTTAGTCTTCCACTTCTTCCCAAGGATAGGGGTTATCTACCACATTTTGAAACTCCTCGATGGCTTCCTGATGTTCCGTCGTAATCGATGTAGAATTCCACAAAGCTATAATGGCACGACCTTCTTCAGCCAAAGGCTCATCGAAGACTTCACCATAACAGGCTGTAAGCAAACGAAGTTTCAGCAATGAAGCTGGGAGTGCATCAAGAAGATCCCAGCAACAATTCAGAATTACCTGAATATGCTCCTGCTTTTCACCGTGATCAATAAACGAGGCATTGTATCCCATTAAAAGAGCAAGACAGATATTTGCTTGTTCTTCAACAGTGGTACCTTTGGCACCAGAATCATACAAAGCTGTGGTCAGGCGATAAACTTCACCATTACGACGGGAAAGGTCATCGCTATAAATGGGATTCCCGTCCATACCCAAGTACATCAGATCGTGCGCGGCACGCTGAAGAGTGATTGCTTCTTCGAAAAGAGACATAATGATTTATGATTTATAATTTATGATTTATCAACCGTTCAAGGGAAATGGCTGACCGTCAATTATTTGATGACTTCTATAAGATCGGAATGAATGGTAGCCATAGCAACAGCAATAACTCCTTGTATCTCGATAACCACACGGCGATCACGGGCGCCTTTCACTTTCAGGAAAACTCCCTCCTGACCTTCAAAATCACCACCAGTGATGCGGACTTTCGTACCTTTCGACAAATTCAGTTCATCAGGCTGGAAGTACATAAGATGATCGTTGT
>OGLT01000244.1_pt1 | contig 50300 bp, 60 predicted proteins | sample 1572911 | NCBI WGS metagenome assembly OGLT01 (sample SAMEA2582014, study PRJEB24529) | metagenome | biome: Human gut stool | place: China | collected 2011 | reverse complement strand
GAATCTGATGCAAACATTCAGCTGGAAGAAATGCTCACATTTTTCTCCAACGAATTTCCATCTGCATTTCCACATGAAATCCCCAAGTGTGTTTCTAATAATATTACTTATCAAAGCAAAGCACGATATGCTTATTGCGACAATTTCTTCCTCTTTAAACTAGTCCTCAAACGGGATAACAGCTCCGTCATAGGTGTCGTTGATGTACTGCTTGATCTCGTCAGACTTTAATACTTTTACAAGTGCCTGGATGCCAGGGTCATTCTCATGTCCCTCTTTTACTGCAATGATGTTCACGTAGGTCTTCGCTGCCTCGGAATCGGATGCCTCGTAAGCCAGTGCATCTTTTGCAACGGAGAAGCCTGCCTGTAATGCATAGTTACCGTTTAATACAACGAATGCAACCTCCGGAGCCACTCTTGCAACCTGCTCTGCTGCCAGCTCCTCGATCTTGACGTTGTGCGGGTTCTCTGCAATATCATTGACGGTTGCCTCTAAGCCGGCACCTTCCTTTAATGTAATGATGCCGTTATCCTGTAACAGAAGAAGTGCTCTCGCCTCGTTTGTGGTATCGTTCGGCACTGCAATGGTGTCACCATCAGCCAGCTCGGAGAGATCAGACTTTGTTCCCGGATAGATGCCGAACGGCTCATAGTGGATGCCGCCTGCATTGACCAGATGGGTTCCTTTCTCTTTGTTAAAGCTCTCAAGGTACGGAATGTGCTGGAAGTAGTTTGCGTCAAACTCGCCGCTTTCTACCACTTCGTTCGGCATTACATAGTCGTCAAAAATCTTGATTTCCAGATCCCATCCCTCGTCAGCAAGAATCTTCTTTGCTTCCTCAAGAATCTCTGCGTGCGGTGTTGCGGATGCAGCCACCTTGATGGTACCGCCTTCTGCTGCGGTATCGGTGCTCTCTGTGCTCTCAGCACTCACAGCCTCCTCCGTTGCAGCTACGGTCGTCTCTTCCTTTGTTGCTGCGCTGGTGTCTGTGCTCTCCTCAGCGCTGCTTCCGCATCCTGCGAATGTGGATAATGCGAGCACGCCTGCCAGAATCGTTGACAATACTTTCTTTTTCATAATAGTGTCCTCCTTAAAACTTAAAATATATGCAAATTTGTTATTGCTACTTTCTGCGATCCAGCCGATTCGCAATCTTCATTCCGATCGTCTGGAAAATCTGGAATAAAATTACCAGAAGCACCACTGTGACAACCATGATATCGGTCTGCCATCTGGTGTAACCATAGCGTATGGCAATATCTCCCAGTCCGCCTCCGCCGACGGTTCCTGCCATCGCGGAATATCCCAAAATCGTGCCAAGGGAAATCGTTGCTCCGACAATCAGAGACGTTCTCGCCTCCACCAGCATGACCCTGGTCACAATCTGAAAATCGGATGCTCCCATGGAGCGCGCTGCCTCGATGACGCCCGCATCCACCTCTTTTAATGAGGATTCTACCATTCTGGCAATGTAAGGTGCCGCCGCAATCGTCAGCGGGACGATCGTCGCCGTCGATCCGTAGCTTCTTCCCACCACAAATCTGGTAAACGGAATCAGCACAATCAGTAAAATAATAAACGGAATACTGCGCAGCAGGTTGGAAATCACATCCAGCACCTTATAGACTGCTGCATTCGGACGGATGCCGTCCTTGTCCGTGACGGTCAGTACAATTCCCATCGGAAGTCCGATGATATATCCAAACAATGTGGACGCTAAGGTCATATACAGGGTATCCCGGATTCCCTCCAAAAGCATGACGATTACCTGACTATTCCACATCTCCGGTCACCTCCTCGATCTCAAGTCCCTTTTCCACCAGATAAGCCTCCATCTGCTCCTGCAGTCCAGCGTCTGACGGAAGTCCCAGAATCATCTCACCCTTTGCCACTCCGCCGACATTCTTGGTATCTGCGCGGAGGATGTTCACCGGCGTACCGAACTTTAACACCATATTGGCAATGACGGGCTCAAATGCGGAATTCTCCGAGAATACAATACGAAGCTTCTTATCGTCGCCGATGCGGTCCCGCTGTCTGCTCTCACCGCTCCATCCGGTCAGCTCCGCTCCATCCGCAGTATCACCTTCCGCCCCGGAATATGACGCGGCATCCGCAGCACGGTCGCTTAAGATCAGGCTTCTCGCCACACGGGATTTCGGATGGTTAAAAATCTCCTCGACCAGGCCGACTTCCACGATGCTTCCTTTTTCCACAATCGCCACATGGCTGCAGATTTCCCGGATCACGGACATCTGATGCGTGATAATCACAATCGTGATGCCGAATTTCCGGTTGATCTCCTTTAAGAGTGCCAGAATGGACTGCGTTGTCTGCGGATCTAAGGCACTGGTTGCCTCGTCGCAGAGCAGAATCTTCGGATCCGTCGCAAGAGCTCTGGCGATCGCCACTCTCTGCTTCTGTCCGCCGGAAAGCTGTGCCGGATAAGCGTCCGCCTTGTCGGCAAGTCCGACAGTCTCGAGCAGCTCAAGCGCTCTTTTCTTCGCCTCATCCTTCTTTTTCTTCGCAATCTGCATCGGGAAACATACATTGTCCAGCACACTCTTTTGCATGAGAAGGTTGAAATGCTGGAAAATCATTGCGATGTCGCTCCGCTGCTCCCGCAGTTCTTTCTCGGTCAGCGTTCCCAGATCTCTACCACCGATGATGACCTCACCGCTCGTCGGCCTCTCCAGATAATTCAGACACCGCACCAGGGTACTTTTCCCGGCACCGGACATTCCAATGATTCCGTAGATGTCTCCCTCCTCAATGTCGAGCGAGATATCCCGCAGCGCTTCCACGCTGTTTCCCTTCTGCTCGAAGGTCTTTGATAAATGACGTATCGCAATTGCTGGCATGCACTGCCACCTCCTAAAATGTTATTTCTAAAACATAGAATAAAAAAAGCAGCCCTGCGGCTGCCCCAACCTGCGCTCCATAGCGCCGGTATCTATCTGTTCTTCCAAAGATCTGAAGAATCCGGGAAAAGCCGCACAACATCTGCATCCATGCCATCACACATGGACATCTGGCGCATCCTGTCACACATCATCGCTGATCTCATCTGCCGCGCTGTGTCTCTCATACCCGTTTCCTCCTTCCTGCTTCTCCACTCCATGCTGTCTGTTATCTGCATGTGTTTTTTGATTACATTGCCTATTATAACAGGCAGTTTGGAAAAGTGTTAATACAGGAAGCCGATAGTTGGCTATAGGTGAAACCTATAGCCAACTATTACATAATTTTCTCTTTATATTTTTTCAATTCTTCGATATAGATCTGTCCGATGTGACTGATTGATGCCCCTTTGCGCTTCACATAGCCAATCCGCATCTTTTCCGTCTCCTTGAGTGGAATTGCCATGTAATCGCTGCCGTTTAGCTCCTCGCAGATAATTCCCGAGCACAGCGTGTACGCGTTCAGCCCAATCATAAAGTTTAGCAGTGTTGCCCGGTCGTTCGCCTTAATCAGCCGCTTATAATCGTAGGTGCTCTTCATCTCTTCCGCGAGGTAGAGCGAGCTGTTCCGTCCCTGGTCAAAGGACAGGCACGGATACTCGTCCAGTTCTTCCATGGAGATCACGCTCTGCCCTGCAAGCGGATGTCCCGACCACAGATAGACATAGGTATCGCAGGCAAACAGTTCCTCGAACTCCAACCCCTTCTCCCGGATGATCTTCATCAGCACCTGCTCATTAAAATCGTTCAGATACAGAACGCCGATCTCGCTCTTAAAGTTGCGTACATTCTCCATAACGTCGTATGTGGTCGTCTCGTTCGCCGCGAATTCATAGCTGTCCATCCCTGCTTTCTTTACAGCCTCCACAAACGCTTTGACCGCAAACGTATAGTGCTGCATGGACACACTGAACTTTTCCTTGCGCTGCTTCTCCACATAGCGTGCCTTAAGGATTCCGTACTGGTCGATCACCTGTCTGGCGTACCCCAGAAACTCCTCACCCTCCGGTGTTATGATGATTCCCCGGTTCGAGCGCATAAAAATCTGCAGCCCGATCTCCTGCTCCAGTTCCTTTACCGTCTCGGACAGGCTGGGCTGCGATAAAAACAGACGCTTTGCCGCCTCATTCATCGATCCGCAGCCGGCTATCGTCAGTGCATATCTCAGTTGCTGTAATGTCATGAATTCTCCTTTTCCAGATAACGCTTTTTACTTGAAAAACCGCGGCCGGAAACCTCACTGACACGATTGATCACAACAAATGCATCCTCATCCACCAAATGGATCAGCTTCTCCGTCTTCGCCAGTTCCTGTATTGACACCACCGTAAGCAGCATCTCTGTCTCCCGCTCCATGTATCCGGTCTCACTTTTTAACATTGTAACACCGCGGTCGATATCTGTTAAGACTGCTTTTCTGATCTCATCGATTTTCTCACTGACTACTTTGATCTGCATCTTTGCAGTCCCAAGCATCAGACACTTATCCAGCACCACGCTGTAAACAATCACCAGCAGAATACCATAGAGAAGCTGTTCTCCTGTACTGTCAAACGCCTGGAGCAGCAAAATCAGCATATCGAATACATAAATGGACTTTGACACCGGTATCTTAAAATAACGGTTCAACACAAGCGGCGGTATATCCATGCCGCCAGTCGATGCGCCCGCACGGATCACAACGCCGATGGCTCCTCCGATACAGATTCCTCCGAAGATCATGCAGAGAATCATATCGTCCGTGATCGCATAGCCGTGCAGAAGCCGTGTAAACAGCTCCAGCGCTACCGGATAGCTGAAGGTGCTGACCAGTGTGTTAGCTGCAAATTTTTTCCCGAATACCGCAAATCCGATCAGAAACATAACCGTATTGAACAGCAGTACAAACACGGAGACGGAACAACCCATCATGTGGTGCACAAACAGCGCAATTCCCGTCGTTCCGCCGGTAATCAGTCCTCCCGGCACAATGAACATTGCCACACCGAATGCATACAGGCAGTTCCCCAGAATCACCACGCACGTCTCGAGCACTCTTTTCCAAAATTCATTCATCTTTCCTGTCTCCTCTGATCAGATTTCTTATCAACTTATAAATACCCCGCACAACCGAGAACACAAGGAACATTACAATGAATCCGAATACACCCATCACAATGTCTGCAAATTCCATATTGCCGGTGCCTGTTACTTTCTGCCCGATCTCTATGGCAAACGTGATCACGATAATCAGTGTCAGCACATAAATCCACGCAATTACCATGACATGATCATGCTTTGCCAGCCATTTAAAAACAGGATACACGACAAAAATGAATCCCATTCCCATCATACCAATGACGAGAAAATGCAGTTCTTTATCTGTAAAATTGTATTCATACGCATCATTCAGACGAAGAATGTGGCTGTGAATCTTCGCAATCCATTCCACAATCCAGTACAGCAGCTCTTTCATAATTACCTCCTGCTTTTAGTTTTTGGAATAAGATTACTACGAATCTCAGCCATATGCAAGTCAGCGTATTAGCGGAATAAAATCTCAGCACAGTGTATTTTTGTACACCGTTCCACCTTTCATAATCAGGCGCAGATGATCGGTGTCTGCAAGAACCGATACACGTTTTGTCGGATCTCCATCCACCAGAAGCAGATCCGCAAAGGCTCCCGCCTCCAGTACACCGATCTTTCCCTTCGGGTAAGGATTCTGGTAGGTCGTAAGCGCAAACACCTCGTTTGCAGTGCCCGTCAAAGCCCGCAGCGCCCGCATTGTTCCGAAGCGCTTTTCGTAATACCGGATATCCTCGCTCTGCTCCACCTGATAATCCGGTCCCGTGATCATCATATCCGTTCCGAACAAAAGCCTGATATCCTCATGCCGGTTTAAGATCTCGGTAGCCATCAGTTTGATGTGGGATGCACCGCGGTAGAACTGCTCGCGCACTGCCCGGATGATCTCCGGCACCCCGTCCGCCAAAACGGTGCTGGACGGATGCCTGTACTGGATGTCGCGATAGGTATGCGCATACTCCGAATCCCCATGCCCGCACGTCTGGCTGATGTAGGCACCGCAGGGATAGATGCGCGGTCCCGGAAGCACACCCTCGTCAAACGCCAGCTTTAATCCCTCGCTCACACTTCCCGCATCACGGAACGTAGTAAACCCGGCCATCAGCGCATCCTTACATTTTGCGACGGTCAGCACCGTGGCGTAATCCACCGGGAATTCTCCCTTTGCGAACAGACATCCCATGTGAACATGCGCGTCCGTCATTCCCGGCATCGCCACCATGCCCGTGCCGTCAAATACCTCGTCAAAATTTTCTTCCGATACTTCATCCGCAGTAATCTCTGTGACAATATCGTCCTCAATGACAATCTTTTTCCCTTGCGCCAGCCCGCTGCTGTGCCCATCGAATACCGCTGCGTTTTTGATCAGTTTTTTTCTGTGTTTTTCCATGCCTTATCCTCTGTGGGACTGTGCAGTCTTACGCACACTGCCCGTCTTATGAAAATTTATCACGCACCACTTCCGCCAACAGTCTCGCTGTCATATCGACTCCCAGAGTTGCACTGTTGACCATCAGATCCATATGGTTCATATCGTTCGGCAGATACCCCGCATACCGCATATGGTAGGCATCTCTCGCCTTGTCCACATCGCGGATCATCCGCTTCGCCGCCTTTGTGTCCAGGCCGAGATCATTGACACAGTTGACAATACGGTCTTCGTACGGCGCATAGATAAAAATTCTGATCAGATGATCACAATCCTCCAGAATTGCGTCCGCACATCTGCCCACAATGATGCAGGATTCCTTCACGGCAAGTTTTTTTATCATCTCGCTCTCCGTCTTAAACAGGGCATCCTGCGTCGCCGTGGTTCCGCTGCCGAGCGGGAAACTCATGAACAGATACTTTGCTGACTCCTCCAGATTGCTTGCTTCCTTTAACGGAATGTTATGAACTTTGGACGCCTCCTCCACAATATCTCTGTCGTAGTATTCAATTTCCAGAAGTTCTGCCAGTTTCTTTGCAATCGGTCTTCCCAGACTTCCAAATTGTCTTGAAATTGAAATCACATATTTCTGCATATCTTTCTCTCCTCTCCGTCTTCGCACACAGCTATGACTCTTCCTTTAAAATACGTTTTAAGAATTTTCTGGTTGCCTCCTCCTTCGGATGATCGAAGATCTCCTCCGGCGTTCCTTTTTCCACAACCACACCGTCTGCCATAAAAATAACTGGCTTGCCACTTCTCTTGCAAACTGCATCTCATGTGTTACCACAATCATTGTGACTCCCTGTTTTGCGAACTGTTTCATGACATTTAACACCTCTCCCACCAGCTCCGGATCGAGTGCGGACGTCGGCTCATCCAAAAGAATGACCTCTGGATTCGCTGCCATTGCCCGTGCAATTCCGACACGCTGCTGCATGCCGCCGGATAGCTGTGCCGGGTAGTAATCGTACTTTCCTGCAAGACCGACCTTGTCTAAAAGTTCTTTTCCGGTCTTCTCGGCCTCTTCCTTTTTCATATGGCGTCCCACGGTAAGCCCCAGCGTCACATTGGAAAGAACCATCTTGTTCACGAAGAGATTGTAATTCTGGAAAACGAAGGAAGTATTTCTCCGAATCTCCAGCTTTTCCTTATTTTTTACATTTTTTAAGTTATATTCTCTTCCGTTTAAGACCATCGAGCCTTCATCCGGTTTTTCCAGAAGATTCAGGCAGCGCAAAAAGGTGGTCTTACCGGAACCGCTCGGCCCGAGTATGACGATGACGTCCCCTTTCTGTACATCAAGATCGATTCCTCTTAAAATCACGTTATCTCCAAAAACCTTTTTTACATTTCTCACTTCTAATACTGCCATAGCCCTGTTTCCTTCCTATTATAATAATGTACGATGCCGTACCGCATCTCAGCCTGCCAGTGTCTTAACGCTCTTTGAAAATTTCCGTTCCACATAGTGGCTCAGCCGCTCTAACACAATTCCGATGCCCCAGAATACCATAGCTGCCGCCACATACGCCTCCAGGTAAGAGTACGCCGCACTTGCCGCGTTGATGGAATCCGTCAGAATATCTGACACTCCAATGACCGACACTAACGCCGTTCCCTTTACCAGCGAGAGAATATCGTTCGTGAGCGGTGGAATGACCGCCCGCACCGCCTGCGGCACAATCACATGGAAAAAGGTCTGTGCTTTTGTCAGTCCCGAGGCATATCCCGCTTCATACTGTCCCTTGTCCACGGAGATCAGACCGCTTCTTATGATTTCCGAAATACTGGCAAGACTGCAGAACACCAGAGCTGCAACCGCCACATACATCAGACTGACATCCTTGATCGTCTTCTGTGAATGAAAAAATGCTGCGATACTGGAAAACTGCGTCGTCCAGATCAGATAAAAGATGAGCAGAACCAGGTTCATCGGAAACGCTTTGCTCAGTGCCATAAGGACATCCATAACCGGCTTTAGCACCGGCACTTTATAGACTCTCACCATTGCGCACCAAGGAGATCTTGGATTACGTCGCATCGGAATTCTGTGAGATCGGCGTTCTGCTGAAAAACCGTGAGAACCGCGTTCTCGACTGGGAGATGGAGCAGCAGGAACTTGATTTTCATCTGCTGGCAACCATGCGCCCCAAAGTCTATGTTCCCAAGCAGCATCCGCTCGCCGGCAGAGCGAAGGTATCGATGGAATACCTGGCTCCCTATGTCTACAGCCACTATTTTCAGGGCATTGACAGTTCCAGAGACCGCTTCTTCTCCGAGGAGCTTGTGGAGAATACCGCCGCAAAAAAACAATCACCCTCACGGACGAGATGGCAGATGCCAGCATCGGCATGGAGATGAACACCTATACCATCGGTTCCGGCATGTCCGGTGAGAATCTGCTGGAAAAAGATTACGCGGTCATGAATCTGGACACGCATCAACGGATCGAACTTGGCTGGATCTCCCGCAAGGATCACGAACTAAGTAATTTCGACAAGCGTTTCCTGGCTCTGCTGGCAGAAAAACTCAACTCCATGCAGTTGGATTAGCGAATGGGTAATCTTTGGACGCAAAAAGGGACAGGGGGCGCACAGCACTTTGTGCTGTGCGGCTCCCTGTCCCTTTTCTCCTGCCATCTACAGGCGTATCACTTAGTAAACATGCTTTTTCGACTTGTGGGCTTCTCTCGCTTCCTCGACCGCCTCATGGTCTGCCATATTCACCTTTGCTACTACTTTTTTCTTCTTCAACGGATGTTTTGGATTCTTATCTGACATGATCATACGCTTCCTTTCTCTCTGTCATCCTTATCCTTCAATCGCAATGTATTTCTTCTGCTCTACTGCAGGTTTTGCTTCCTTCTTCGGAACAACCAGCGTTAAAATACCATGCTTGAACTCAGCCTTGATATCCTCCTCGGTTACGCCCTCACCCACATAGAAACTCCGGCTGCAGGCACCTGCGTAACGCTCTCTGCGGATGTAACGTCCGGATTCTTTCTCCTTCTCGTCCTGATCCAGTCCCTTGGCGGCACTGATGGTCAGATATCCGTCATCCAGCTCTACGGTAATCTCATCCTTCTTGAAGCCCGGAAGATCAACTTCCATCTTGTAGCCATCCTTCATCTCCTGAATATCTGTCTTCATCAGGTTACCGGCTCTTCTGCCGTACAGCTTCTTGTCAACCTTGCGCAAATCTCTGTCATCGAAAAATGGGAAATCATCAAACCAGTCATCAAATAAATTCTCTCCAAAAATACTAGGTGTTAACATAAGTCATCTCTCCTTTTCTACTTCGTACCTGCCTTCGGCAGATACACTCATGCTGTTTCCTTGTTTCTTTGGAACCGGGATGTTCTGGGAACTCATAGAACTCATTTCCTGTTCTCCTTTTGTTCCTCTCCTTTGTTCTGACTATGTTATAGCACTGTTTATTAGCACTGTCAAGTGTTGAGTGCTAATTATTTGAGATTTTTTTTGCAAACCTTGATTTTACGAGGTTTGCAACACTTTTTCTTCCTTATAATCATCACTTTTTCTTGATTTGACACCATTTTGACACCAATTTTTTATTTTTGGTGTCAGCTAATTGCTACGCTTTCCAGCCTTGTGATTTCACTCTCAATTCTGGACATCTCACTTACATGGTTATATACGTCCATTGTTACATCTATATGGGCGTGTCCCATAATATATTGAAGAACTTTTACGTCTATCCTCTTTTCTGCCATTCTGGTACAAGCCGTATGTCGCATAATGTGAGCAGATACCTTTGGTAACAATTCAGCATTTCTATGTTCAGTCTTTGCAATTTGAACTTCTTTTTTGTTATATGCGTCTACAATATTATATAAGATATTGTTTATCGCATTAGGCATGAGCGGTCTGCCGGACTTCGCCATAAAAATGAATCCTTTATAACCATCTATCTCAACATCTTTTCCTTTTTGAAGCATGAAGTTTAATTTCTTTTGTTCTTCAAATGCTCTTTGTACATCTGATGTCATAGGGATAGTTCGGATTCCAGAATCTGTCTTTGGCGTGGAAATATGGAATTTATAGCCATCTCCTAAATCTTTATAAATCAACTGATGGTCAATACTTACCACTTTTGTTCTGCCATCTACATCTTCCCAAGTCAATCCAATCAGTTCTCCGCACCTTACACCTGTTCCTAACATGATTCTAAGCATTGGATAATAGGTATTGTATACTTGATTATTTTTCACAAATTCCAGCATTTTTTCCTGTTGTAAAACTGTTAAGGCAATACGTTCTTCTGCCTGTCTACCATAATCACTGATAGAAAACTTTGCCGGATTTTTGCGGATAATATCATCATCAACAGCCATTTCCAGTGCCGGATAAATCATATTGTTAATAAATTTTATTGTAGAATATGCGTATCCTGCTTTAGAAAGTTTTGAGTAAAACGATTTGATGTGTGATGGTAAAATCTGAACAACCTTGATGTTTCCAATTTCATCTTTGACACGATTCTCCCATGTTTTCAGATAATTTGCTCTAGTGGATTCTTTCAGCTCCCTAGTAGACATATATCTTTCAAACAATTTATTAAGAGTAAGTTTTTTGATTGCTCCATCCGTTAAAATGTTATCTTCCAAGTCTTTTGCAATCTGCTTTTCCTTTTCCCTTAATTCCGGTAAATCTCTTGCATATACTGTCAGACGCTTTCCGCTTCTTATATCTGTATAACGGTAACTGTATCTACCATCTTTACGCCAGCTTTCGCCCTCTCTTAATTTTCTTCCTTTATGGTCTTTTCTGCTATTTGCCATGAGAAACATTCCTTTCTGTAATAGCCCTCTTTTTGTTCTCATGACGTGGTTATGTCTGTAAATATTATACCATATATCACAAGAAACATAAATGAAAAAGGGTGTTATTCTTCCAGATATGAGAGGTAATTTTTAACTTTTTCTACCGAATAAAGAACCCTACGTCCAATCACAATTTTTGCTCCTGCCTGTTCTCCAATCTTTCTTGCAGTAGCATGACCACAAGATAACATTGCAGATAATTTATCTATATTTACCGTTATCGGCTGTGAGGTTGGTCTTTCTTTTGTTTTGTTCATCTGTCAGTCCTCCTTTTACCGACCTGTATTATCGTCATTTTCTGCACACCAGTAAAAGTATCACTCTCCTTTACCATGTGCTTTTTACAAGCAATCAGACGGCTTCGGCAAGCTCCGCTGGTATCTCAACCATTCCCATTCCTGTGGGCTGAACCGTGTCATACGGGTGTATCATTATCCTGTGTTGCAGGTCATGGCAGAACGACTTTTCCAACGGTCGCTCCCAGATCATTGCATGAATCGCTATCTCCCGATTGGAAAAGTCACGGCGTACAACCTCTGATGGCTCACTGCAAGCACAAACGTATCTGACTGCTTTATTCACTTGTCAAAGAACTGTTAGGCTCTTGTCAGCCTGTATCAATTCATTTTTACAAATGGACTGATACAGAATGGCAAGAAAAAGCGGAACAGGAAAGAGGGGAGTTTGTTAAATCATGCTCCGCTCAAAGATTATTTAATGTTCGTCTATTTCAAATTCACATATCATTTTCAAAAGGGCTTCTCTGATACGCCCCTTTAATTCCATATCAACCACAATGTATACGTTGCCGTATTCATCGTAAAACGGGCGTAAACAGCATTTTGATATGTAGGCTTCATAGAACAGCAACAGCTTTTCTATGGCGTTTTCGTTACCGTCCACGGCTGATGATATGAGAAAAAATGATGGAAGTGTGTGTTGCTTATTCTTCATTTGTTTTCTTCTCCTTTAACTGCTTTCTGATTTCTTCAAGTGAATTTCTTCTGTGCCTGTATGATGTACTTCGGTTGATGTTCAGCTTTTCGCCTATCTCCGAATCGCTCATATCCAAGAAGAAAAACATCAATACAATGTTCCGGCTCTGCTCCGGCAACTGTTTCAGTGCTTCTGCAAGTTCTTCGTCAAGTACACGGATTTCTGTACCGCACACATCGAATGTTGTATATTCACTTTCGTAATCGTCCCATACAATCAATTTCTCAACAACAATCTCTGGAAGCTCACAAAAGGATACTTCTTTTGCCTGTCGTCTGGCTAATTCCTTGCGGTAATTACGGACAATGCCTTTCACAACCTTTTTGAGCTTACAGTCAAATTGACACTGTATTGTCTTTTGGAAGTCTGATGGTTTCAAAATCACACCCCCTTTCGCTATGAAGTAAAAAGTATGTATCCCTCTTTCCGCACCATATCTGTACGGCAAGGTGTGATTTGTTGCAGGATTGAAAAAAATTTTTGTAAATATGAAAACAGCCTATTTGCACCAATAACAAATAGACTGTTTTTAAAACATCTGATATATGAGTTTTTAATTCATGTTCAAGGACTGATGATGTACTAAGAAAAAGACGGAATAAATTCGGTTGTCGGTATAGATTGCCTGTTTTACTTAGAATCACAAATTGCTCCTTGACCCGAGCAAGCCTGTGAAAATAGAAAAAGGACAGCTCTGGTTATACCAAAACCGTCCTAATATTTTTGGACATTATAAAACAGATTACCCACAGAACGGTTTTTTTTATTTACCGAACGAGGTAATATTTTTGTTTGAATTTACAATGCATATAATATGAGTTTTTAACACATTCTAATCACATGACATGAAGTATAAACTCATGCTAGGTGATTAAAAATGAGAAAAAAGAAAGATACACACAGCTTTGATTTTCGTCCTTTAGGACTGGCAATCAGAGAAGCCAGAGAGAAAGCAGGGCTTTCCAGAAATGATTTAGGCGATAAAGTCTTTTACGGAGAACGTCATATCGCAGATATTGAAAATATCGGGAAACACCCTAGCTTTCAGTTGTTCCATGATTTAGTTACCATGTTCAATATATCTGTTGACGAGTATTTCTATCCAGCAAAAAATATTGAAAAAAGCACAACCCGCCGTCAGATAGATTCGTCACTTGATTTATTGAGTGATAACGAATTAAAAATTATTCAAGGTACGATTGACGGTATCTTGAACAGCAGAGAGAATAAGAAGTAATTTGCTTCTTATTTTCTCTGTTTTTCTATACAGGTACTTTAACACCTATGAACATGAAAGGAAAAACTTACCTATTTCAAATCAAAGAGAAAAGTTTCATAGTCCTTTACATAGTACCGTATATTTTTTCGCCCTTTTTGAATAATAGTGTGTCCCTCTGATTCTAATTTTTCTTTTTGTGCCTCAATGCCATTTGGATATTTAGCATTCAGTTCTCCGTTCGCTTTTAATGTTCTCCAATAAGGCGTTTCATCTTCGGAACGCTGATAACTAGCCCATGCCACAATAGAAACAAAAATTCCTGCTGTAATCGGTTCTGTAAAATCTGCACCACTCAACTCCGCAAAGTATTCTCGTATTGTCCCAACAGTAATCACTTTACCATAAGGGACTTTTTTCATTACTCTGTCATAGTCAATTGGCGGAGCAAAATACATTTTACTTCCACCATATTTTTCAATGCTTTTCTGGTCTGTAATGATTTGAAATTTTGGCATATCCTTGTTATCGTGCAACATAGCATTAAAATCTTTTTTATCTTCGTTTGCCATTTCTGCCACCTCCTGCTTTAAGAATAATCTGTTTGTCATTCCTATGCAATGAGACTGTTTGAAAAATTTGTTGATTTTCGATTTGTATATTTCTTAATTCATGCTATATCATAACTAAACACAGAATCATGGAATTAAAAAATGAGCCGACAATCTATAAGTTACAATAACTTACAAATTATCGGCTCTGCGTCTTAGCGTCTGGCTCTCTGATAATTATATTTCCACGTTTCATATTGATTATAGTTTCTTGTTTGCACTTCGGACAGAATAACGGAAAATTTATCAATTCTGTATCGTTCCGTATTTTGGTTCGTGTCTTATTGTTACAAATAGGGCAAAACACCCATGATTGATTACTCATAAAAGCTCCTCTCATATTCGCTTAATCTTACAAATTTATTCTACAAATTTTATTTTTTCATAAAAAATAACTAGTCAATACCATTACTAAAGTTATCTCCAAGACATCAGCAATTTTAATATATATACGGAAAAAGTTTATATGTTTTTTCTTTATATAAGTTATATTCTTTAAAATATTTTTGTAAAACTGCTTCTTCAACATTTATTCTTATTTGATAGCAAACAAAGCTACAAATAGCAACTATCAATATAGCAGGGATATTCTTTAACGCAATACTCACGCCCAATAATGACAGAATACTTCCAGTGTAGGCAGGGTGGCGTACAAATTTATACATACCATTTGTTATTAGCTGTTGTTCTTTACTAATCTGAACATTTAATGTAAATGCCTTTTTTAAAGTTAAAACAGCTTTTATACGAATACAAATCCCGACTGCTATAATTAACATACCAATTTTTGCAAAGTAAGCAGGCAACGTCAATTCTCTTATGCAAAATGGAGCTTTTTGACTGATACATAGAAAACTAATTATCAAACAAAATACAAAATTTAAATATAACAACCATTTCGTTCCTAAATCTCTAGTGTCAATTTTTTCAGTTCTATTTTGCTTTGAACGTGTATAAAAGAAAATAAATATTTCGGAAATAAGTAAACACATTAGCAACACATTAAATATATAATATTCAATAGCACTATTAAATTTTGTCATATCGCCCATTACTATTACCTCTTATTCCTTAATTTTAAAAATTTGTTTATTTCATCAGCTTGTCTTTTGGAAATATGATAAAAATAGCAATGAATAGCTATCATAATTAAAATATAGACACATGAATACCATGTAATGTTAATTGCACTAAACGCAAACCATTTACCTATAAATGCCACACCAATGGTTATTGGATATAATATAATCATTTCAGCAATAAAGTGATATATATATTTGCTAAAATCTATAAATGATAGAAGCCAATCGACAATCACTGACACCATAAGATAAACAAACACCTGCAAAATAAAGAAACAAAATCTGTCTTTAGAATATCCTGCTATAATATTGCTTATCGTTGCATACAAAATAATAAATGTAAATGCCATAGAAAATGCAGGAAGATATGTCCTTAAAAATTTATTCATAATAGCCACTCCTTATCTTATCTCTTAGAATAGGAATATATTTTCTTGAAACAATTAGATTTTCTTCATTGTTAAGTTCTGCCAATAATCTGTGGTTAGGGTAAGGTTTAACACAGACCAGACAAGAAATATTCAATAAGGCTGTTTTGCTTATCCTTACAACATTTGACCTTATTAAATCTTGTTCAATAGCAGAAAGTGTCTTTTTACATTCAAATATTTTTTGTTGAGTGTACATAAATGTTTTTTTATCAACAGTTTCAAAATACAAGACTTCATTTAATGGTATCTGATACAGCTTTTTTTCAAAAATTCCTTGTATAAGATATTCTTGTTGACGGATATATTGAACAATCCGATTTAAAGGTTGGGTCATACTTGAATATCGTATATCTATTTCCGGTTCAGCCAAATCTTTTTTTTCCAATAGTTGCAGTTTCAATATGCTTTCCTCCATGTACTTTAATAGAAGTTTAATATTTCTCCAAAACAGTCGCAAGCACTTTAAGTTCAAATACCCTTAACAGTATGTAAAATACCCACATTCCACTTTATTCAATTAAAGTTTTATTTCCTTTGTAATTTTATAGATATATTCCTCTGGCGTGGGACGCTTATTTCCAAACAGCTTTTTGAAATTCGCCTGTACCTCTGGGTCTGTACTGTTCATGGCTTCATCAATAGTAACCTGTATATTTTCCCTTAATTCCGATACAGAGACACCGCTTGCCTTTGCACCAGCCTTTAAGATTTTTTTCATATCTCCTTTTTTTAGTCCTATCATGTAATACCCCCATGTAATCTTATTTTCTAGCCATCACTAAATAACTGGATTTATTTTTCGATACTGTATAACTTTTATAATCTGTCATAAGTAAATCCCTTCCCGCTAATATCGTTCAATATTTCCATTATAGTTATGAGCTTTTTCAAGAAGTGGACCTTTCGCCCCCATTGTAAATGCAATATCGCTACTTCTAATACACAACAATTCATTTCCTATATCAAGATTTAACTGTTTTAATAGCTGTGATGTAAACTGAATACTACCATTTTCCTTTAGAGGAAGCCACGCATATTTCCGTCCTTTATATGTAACCAATGTTCCTCGTGGAATAGACTGTTTTTCTAACTGTGGACACTCATGTAAAATATGACTTAATTTTGACTTAGATAATAGAGGATATGTCGTTACGCAAAACCCACCCGTAACCTTACTTCCTGTAAAGATAATGATTTTATCATCATTTAGCACTTGATATTCTTCAAGTGCTTGCGTTGGAAATTGAACGGTTAAATCATCATGTATCAAAGATAGTCCAAATACGAATTTTCCGCCTTTATTTAATTGTGGCATAAGCACATCTCCTTTCTCTTTCATTTTCCAGATATTCGTGTTATAATTAAGCTAGAGTAATATAATATAATACTACTCTATATATAGAGTAGCTTAAATCATTGTATTTGTCAAGGAGTGTGAAATATATGTTATCAAAATCAGCTACTATGCTTTTAGGGCTTATTACTCATCAACCACTTAATGCCTATGAAATTGTTAAAACTTTAGACTACATGAATATCAAGTATTGGTTCAATATTGGAACGTCTACTGTATATGCCACAATTAAAACTCTAGAGAAAAAGCAATATCTCGTTGGTGAAATACAGAAGGACGGTAATATGCCCGATAAAACTGTTTATTCAATCACGGAACAAGGAAAAGCAGTATTTTTGGAGACTTTGCGAACTTCTTTTTTGAAGTTCGATTATGATACGAATATTTTTTCTATCACAGCATTTTTCCTTGATTGTTTACCAGAAAAAGAACAAAAGACGCTGTTAGAACAGCGTATGACCGTTTTACAAGAATATCTTGCTGGTATTCAAAAACAACATACAGAAGAATGGGAAAAACAAGTTAATCCATATCATGTTGCCAATCTACAACGTATGACGGATATTGTCTTAGCTGAAATTAGCGGTACAGAACGACTTTTTAAAGCTACAACAAAATAGAATATATGGAAAAAAGGCTTGCGGAGCATACTATATAGAGTATGACGCAAGCCTTTTTTTAGCATTTTTTACAAACTTATTCTACAATCTTCCAGTTATCGTCCTTATGAAGCACCAGCTCATACTGTGAGATTTGTGTCATTTTCGACTTGTTATCCAGATACTTCACAGACACACTGACCTTAAGATTATCGCCATCTTTGGTAAAAACAGGATTTACCAGCTCCGAAAATACATAATCGCCGGATACAGGAGCAAGCACACCATCTTTGACATAATAGGCAAGTTCTTTTTCCGTAGCTGTCGGATACAGCTTAAAGAATGTTTCCAAGAAAGCGGTAGCGTCCTTGACGGTATCGGAACTGACACTGACATCTGCTTCCTGTACTTTCGGTTCATACTTTGATTTCTGTACCGCCGGAGCAAGGGTTGGATTCTGGGTAATGACCATTGCACCGTCCTTATCCACATGAACGGTCACGGTGTAGTTTTCTGTGACTGCCTGTGTCTGTTCTCCCTCTTTTACCTGCTGATCTACTTCGTAGGCAACGGTAAAATCGTCCGTTCCAGACTGTTCTATATTCCAGACCAGCACATTTGTAACGGTCGCACTGGTTGGTATGTCCGTTCTGATGGTATCAGCGTTCAAGTCCTGTAATTCTTTGGTAAGGTATTTACTGATTTCTGTTGTCCTTGCTTCAATGGCTTCCTTGCTGGTATCCCATGAGTAGTAGGCTTTCGCAAAGTTCTTGACGAAATTCTCAATACCGTTGGTATCGTTCAATCTTAACTGAATGATTTCTTTTTCATGTACCGTGTGGGTGTCAATGGCGGTAAAGTTCTTATACACACCAAAGCTGGTGCTTGCCAGAAGCACCGCCCACAAAAGCAGAACAGATTTCTTATGTGTACCGACTTTCATGGTACGCACCTTCTTATTCTTAGGTGCTTTCTCTGTTTTTTCTTTTTTCTTAAACATATTTCAAGTCCTTTCTATTGTTTGATTCTTCCGGCACAAATGATGTGCTGTTGCCAGTAGGCAGAGGTCAAATCGGTATAGCCGATTGGATTTCCGGCATGATACATCTGATTGTTCCCTACATAGATTCCTACATGGGTAACATAGTCACTGGTATTGTAGGTGGAATGGAAAAAGACCAAATCGCCAGCCTGTGCCTGTGACAATGGGATATGCTGGGTTGCGTCATACTGTGCCTGTGCGGTTCGTGGCAGACTGATTCCGGCTTTTCCGTAGCACCACTGGGTAAGACCAGAACAGTCAAAAGAGGTGTTCGGGTTACTGCCACCGTAGACATACTTCCAGCCTTGATATTTCAACGCTTCATTCATAACCGCCTGTACCGTTTCATTACTGAACTGTTTTATGTTCAGATATTGGTTGACCAGCTCCACATAGAACATGTTCCCGTAGTTATAACGCCAGCCACCATTTTTACTGACCGCTATCGGGTTCGTATAGGTCACTTTTGTACCGCCAGATTTATTCTTTGCGAAATTCTCCGCAAGATTGAAGCTGTGCTTTTTTCCGTTCTTCGCCACATAGTCTGCATAGCCACCACCATAGTTATAAGACTGAATGACCACGTTAATGTCATTCATGCCTTTGGCTTTACAGGAAGAAAGCAGGGACGCAAAATATTTACACCCCTGCTTTATGGATTCTTCTGTACTTAATGAGTTTGGCGGTAGTCCCAGACTTTCACTGGACTGCATGACATCAGTAGCCGTACCGCCACTTTCCATCTGTATGATGGCAAGCAGGACGTTCACATACTCCGAGATACCGTTTTCTCTGGCGTATTTTTCTACCATCGGCTGATGTTTGAGGACATCAGCTGACAGGTTCATGCCAGAATAGACAGGCGAATAGCTGTTTGAACTGTCGTCATCTTCGCCGGAAATCAATATCCCGAAAAAGAGGACGATGGAGAAAAGGACTGGAAATATCGTACCTATGATAAGGATACGCTTTAATCTCATTTCTTCCGTCCTTTCTCTGGTTGCTTCGTAACAGTCTTACGATTTTGTTTTTGGTTGACCTGTTTCTGTATGGTTGTTTTCTTTTGATTACTTCTGGATTCCACTACATTTGGCTGGTTCGTTCTGGTAACACCTTTGACCTGTTGTTCCTGTCTGATATTGGTTCGGACAGTTTCTTTTCCAGCCTTGACTTCTACATTTTTTATCACAGGAGAAGTAGCAGGACGCTTCATATCCGGCTTTATGACCGTATCGGTCTGTGCTGTTTTTGGAACAGGTGTGGCAACAGGGCGTTCATGGCTTCTGGTAGCTCCGGCTGTCGCTGATCCATTCGCATGAACTGTCTGCCTTGCTTCCTGTGCTTTCTGTAATTCCTGCTTTTTCTGTGAGATATTTTCCCTGTGCAGGTTGCGTTTCTGTGTACGCTGTTCCTGTCGGTTTTCCCGTTCTTCCACAACGCCACGCTTAAAGTCCGATACATTATCCTTTGCTTTCTGTTTGGCAGAATGGACGGCATAACTAGCCTGTGTCGGCAGGTCTTTCACATTTTCTTTCAGAGAAGAAGCACTGTCACGGACTTTATTTTTCGTATCCATCACAGCACCCACAGCAGAACCAACACGGCTTCCCATGCTGGCAGAGGTATTTTCCCGTTTCTTTGGCGGTTGGTTCGTTGCTGGCTTTCCGGCTCTGGCAATACTTGCACCTGCCACCGCACCTGCAACACTTCCAGCACCGACAGCTCTTGCAATTCGGCGTTCCATACGTCTTGCCCTGTGTCGCATGAACACCATCGGTCTACGGAAAATCCGGCGACCTATCTGCTGGCTGTCATTGGCATTAAGGCTGAACATACTCATTAGTTCTCTGAGCTTCATGTAGATTCCGGCAAAACAGATTATCTGCAAAAACGCCACCATGAAGAACGGATAATCTGTGGAAATGTTGTAGAACATACTGGAAATCGAAAATGCCACGGTCACAATCAGCGTGATTCCAGCTCTTGTCATAATGGCGTTGAATACACGGACAACTGCCTGTTTCGCCATGTTCTCATAGGTCGGTATCATGGACAGTAAAAAGCTGACAGGCAAAAACATGGCATATATGATAAAAAGTATCTGGGAAAATAACATCATGCCGGTAAGCAGAAAGATAAAGATTGTGATACCGAGATTGAAAATGAGCAGGAAGAACACCATGCCAAGACGGTTGACGACCTGCGGAATGGTAAGGTTGTCATTGTCGTTATCCTCAATCTCTGTTTTGACGACATTTTCCCTTGTTTCCCCCTCTTCGTCTGACGGGCTGGCAGATACCAGAGCTTCCACACGGTCAGTCCCGATTTCTTCGGTATCGCTGTTCCCAAACTGCAACAACAGCCACGGTTTTTCTACCTGTATCGCAAACAGGCTGTCACGGATAAGGTCTACGCTGTCCTTGCCTTTGCTTTCTGAATAGGGGAGCATGATTTTTGTCCCCAAGTCCAGAGAAGCGGTGCTGATGTCCGAACTGAAATCATTGATTTTCTGGATATAATTGGGAGCATAAGCAATAAAGGACGCAGACACAATGAACACCACCACAAAGTTGATAACAGCGTGAAGTGCTTTGCTTGTTTCCCGTTTGAGAAGCCCTGTATAGGCGGTGTAAACACCTACAATCAGAATGATAATGAGCAGGAATCCCACATAGAATCCACTGCTGGAAAATCCATGTTCGGTCACTCCGGCAAGTGTCTGGATACTTTTCCCGATACTGTCTGCCATGTCATTGATGAAGTCCAGCTTATACGCCTGTTGCACCACATATCCTGTGGCATTGCTAAGATACAGGCTGATTGTCCAGACAAAATTTGTGATACAGTAAAGCCCGTACTGCACCGATTTTCCAATGCCGTCCAGCCAGTTCCACGGTAGCCAAGACCAGCTATTGTCCACATAGAAATCAAGCTGATAGTTGGAAAGCGGATACTTTGAATACAGGTTGTCTGCATTGACCGTATCATCGACCAGTCCAGACGCATGAGCTACCGTCCCAAGCAGGGACAGCAGTACCAGCGTAACGGTCACGGCAAGCAGTACCAGTTTCAGTACATGGAATACCTTTTCTCTTGTGATAGATTTCATCATTCCAAATCCACCTCACTTTTTATCGGCGGTCTGGTATCAAAGGCATGGAGCAGTTCTACAAAGACAGGGTGTATCTGTACCACACCGACACGCCCGTATAAATCCTGCATTAAGCATTGTCCGTTCTCCAAATCCCTCAACCGTTTCTGGTTATTTTCGTCCTCACTGTCCAGCCCGAAAAACTCTAAGGTCTGCTTGATTTCATTGGTATCTGTGGAGCGGAACGCAAACTTTAAGCCAATGTTATTTTTCAAACTTTCTTTCGATACATCCCCAGAGGATTGTGTCACGAAATAAACTCCGGCGTTCATGGCTCTGCCAGCACGCACCAGCTTATTTGAGAGTGTTTCTCCCTGTGCCACATTTAAGAACGCCCATGCTTCGTCTAAGTCCACGATTTTAAAAATGCTTCGGTCACTGTGAATAAAATCAAGGGCAAAGGTACTGATAACAATTAAGATGGATACCGACAACAGTTCAATAGTCGTGTATTCCTCAAAGGTAGTATCCTTATCCGGCAGAACCAAATCTGCAACCTGTATGATGTTGAGCTGGTTATCCAGACTGATTGCATTTTCCACTGAACCGTCCGAGAACAAAAGCTGTGCAAAATCATAGTCCGTAAAACTTTCGATATGGTCTGCAATGTTACGGGATACGACGGTATCCTCTTTTCGCAGTTCCTCAATGACCTGTAACAGCCCGTGGTTCTGATTCTGGGATACCGTGCGGACAGCTTTTCTAAGGACAGGGAACTTTTCGCCGTCCCTTGAAGAAATTCCTGTAAGGAATGCCAGAATGTCGATGGCAAGACTTTCAGCGTCCTTGACATCTTTCATAATCACATACGGGTCTAACAGCCCTTGATTGCTGGAATCACTGGTAATGTTTACAATGTTGATTTCCTCTGCAATCTCCGGCAGTGTTTCTTTCCAGTTTCCACGCTCACTTTTCGGGTCTAGGATAACTGCCTGTCCACCGAACAGAACGGAATAATACACCAGCAGATTATTACAGAATGATTTTCCACCACCAAGCGAACCCACAAAGGCAGAAGCCAACGCATTTGTGACCGTACCTTTTACCCCTTGACTGGCAAGGGACGGTTGCAGGTAGACATTTCTTCCTGTATCCACGGAATATCCGATATAGATTCCTGTATTTTCTCCCAACATCTGGGTAGCACCGAAACCAAGTCCGGCTAAAAAGTCGGATTTCACATACTGGATATAATCATTGATATAACGTTTGCTGGCTGGAAGAAACTCTCCATGCAGTCCCATCATATCTCCGGCAGGGCGAACCAGCTTCACATTCAAATCATCGTAAAAGTCCTTGACTTCATCACAACGGCGTTTCAGTTCGTCAAGATCGGGTGCAGATACCCGTATGACGTAACTTAACTTGTACATACTTTCCTTGCTCTGGTCTAAATCTGTTTCCAGTTCATCGACACTGTCTAAGGCTTCCACCACATTTGAACTTGTTTCATTTCCGGCTTGATAGGCGTGATTGTCCAAGTCCTTTAATTCCTTTTTCTTATTACGGACAGTGGTTAAGGCTTTTTTATTTCCGACAATCTCAACATTCATGGACGTATCCACAGGGAATGTGAACTGCTGTTGCTGGAAATAAAAGATTTCCGATGATGGGAAGTCCAGTTCTCCGACAATCGCATTGACCGTAAAGTAGGACACATAGCTTTCACTGTCCTCATGTTCCAGACGCAAATATCGCTGGCTTTCTTCCACCACGCAACGGGTAGGACGGATAAGGTCATAATACTTAATCAGTGTTTCTCTTTTTAATTTTCTTTTTGGAAGAGGATACACATAATCTTCATAGGCTATCCCGTCCCTGCCGTAGAGGTGTTCCATCAGATACGCAAAATCTTTGGCTTCCAGTCGGCGGATTTTGAATCTACGGGAGATTTTGTTTTCCAGCAGTTTTTCCATCTTCGCATAACGGTTGATTTCATCATTGCTCATAGAAACAAAGTCGTTCATCAGCGTATGCCTTACCTCATTCAAAAACTCACGGAATGTCAGAAATACCGATTTTTTGATGTTCTTCAGATTGACTTCGTCCTCTGTGACCATGAGCTTGAATCCCAGAAAGAAACGGTAATCAACTTGATTGTCGCCTATCATGGATACAAGGGCTTCGGTCTGGTCATCTATTTTCTGATAGGCGACTTCCTTTAATTTTCCCGTTACCAGCTTCTTTGACTGTTCCTGTATACTTCGGATTGAGCTTTCGGTTGCAATCTGTAACGCATGAATCTTTCCCTCACGGGACTGTGCGATAAGCTGACGGAAGCTGTCATGCACAAGGTATTTCTGTTCTGGGGATAAGAATGAATAATTGTACGGTATCAGCTCATAGTAGGCGAACACCTCATTGTCCTTATTCCAGACAAGGTTGTTGTCGATATATTTAATCGGGAACATAGGTCACACTCCTTACTGCCGTGATAGTTTCCTCAAATTTCTGCTTATGCAGGTTCACGGCTTTTCCGGCATAAGTCACTTTGGGACGCAGGACATACAGAACCATCGTCTTGATGTAACTGTATGGCTTTTTCCCGTCAAAGGTTTTCTGTGACATAAACCATGTAAGGGCAACGGGAATCCCGAAATATTTCAAAAACGCACCCTCAATCATGGAAAGTGGCGGTACATCTGCAAACAGAATGATGATAAATTCCGTCAGCACGAACCATGTAATCTGGGTAAAGGTCACAGGGAATGGCAGGTTTACATCATTGATGGCATACAGTACCTTTTCCACATTCCAGATACTTGTATAACTTCGGATTTTCTTCACTTGTAAATGCTCCTTTCTTTATTTTCCTAACAACAGGGACAGCCGGATTTTCCAGACTGCCCCAAGAGAAAAGCTGACAGTAGCACCAGTGGCGGTGCTGATCTGCCAGCCCTTAACGCAGTACCTCACAGATACCAGCGTTTGTTGCAATAAATGTCCCCTCTATATCGAGGTCACGCCCGTAGGCTTCATAGTCGATATAGTTCTGTAAAGAGGACGGGATTTCTCCGAGTACCTGTTCTTCATCAATCAGATAGTAGGCTAAATCGGTCATCGTTTCACAGCCGGAATACAGAATGATGTCGTCCTTATGTTCCACCAGTTCTTCCAGACTCCCATAGCAGGATATAAAACTGTCCAAGTCGTCCAGCAGGTAATCCGGTAATTCTTCCAACTGCTCATAGATACGGTTCAGTTCTTCGATGGAAATGTATTCGCTAATCTCCATCGGGAAGTTGTCCGTATCATGGATTGCGTATTCTTCGTACTCTGCATTTAAGCCGATACGTTCTGCAATCACTTCTTCGTCTAACGGAAAAGAGAACCAGTCCCCGACCAGTTCTCCCTCATTGTACTTGCCAAGATTGGCTATATAGACTTGCATATCATCAATCATAAGTGGTTCACTTCCTTTCGGTGTCTATCAGAGCTTGAACATACCGTTTTCACTGACAACATAACGTCCTGTTTCTTCCAGCTCCTGTGCATAGGCTTCCAGATTAAAGTATTTTTTCCCTTTTTCGGAGAGGGCAGAAAATTCAATGTTATGTTCCAGTCGGTAACGGGCAACGTCCATGATGTTGTGACACTCTGGATAAAACCGAAATTCTTCTGATTTCTGTAATAAATCCTCAACACCGCCACAATAGGAAATCAAGTCATTGTATGCCTGTTGAACTTCTGGCGGTAACTCCATGTAAGCAAAGTACAGCTTATTCAATCGTCTGACGCTGGTTGTTCTTACAATATCGCCAGCAAAAGGGAGTTTCATATCTATAATCTGATAATCGCCACTGTCAGCTTCCACACCGAGCAGGTCATGGAACAGCTCATAATCAATGGGGAGATTGAACCAGCGAGAGGTTTTATCCTCTGCTGGCAAGGTACTTTCTATCAATACGCTACATTCTTCCATAGGCTTACGCTCCAATAATCTTATTGAATAGCTGTAACAATACGTCTTTTACGCCGGACGCATTGAATACAAGACCAACTGCTACTAAGGCAACTACCAAGAATCCGATGAGTTTGGAAAACTCACGTTTGAATCCCAAGTAGATACCGATAACCACAATCGCCATCAGCACAAGGCTCTGTGCATTGCTTAAAAACCAGTTATAAAGGTTCTGTCCAAAATTCATGCTTTCTTTTCTCCTTTCAGTTCCATCATTTTTCTGTCAGACTGTCTGCCAGCCTGTAAAATACACATGGCAATCACGCCAACTGTTCCCCCTAAAGAGAAGAACAGGAAATCAAATAATAATCGTTGCATTTTTCAATTCTCCTTTTCCAAAATCACATCTTCGGTAGCTGTGGTCTGCTGTTCGATTATCTTGTAGTGCTTTTCCGTCAGTTTCGTGGATTTACGGATTTCTTTCAGATAATCAATCCCTGTTTTCGCTGTGATTGCTTCCAGCATTTTGAGTGTCGGGTCAACCTGCCGTTGAATCCAGCGTAGGGTTCTGTCCAGTGTGTAGGGTTCGGGTTTGGTCGTGAGCTTTAACGGCTCTCTGCTTTCCCCGATGAACCACGCCCAGCGGACAGATAATTTCCAGTCGCTCCGTTTCTTGTCTGCTTCCTTATCCACAAAGCGTACATAACGGTTGATAATAGAAAATGCCGTCCGTTCAGCGTCATAGTAAGTCAGCAGGTCACGGACGGCATAATAAGCACGTTCATTTTTCAATCGTATTTCAAATCTGTTTTTTATTGGTGCTTCCTCTATGGGAATCCCAAGTTTGATGTACTGTTCATAGCTTTTTTCATAGACACAGAAGTACACCTCACTTTTTAATGAGCCGATATACAGGGTGTAGCCCATACCAGCCTTGTCCTGTTCCTCATGCTTCACTAATTCGCCGGAAGCGTAGGACTTAAAGGAACGGAATACGGATACACATTCTTCGTTCCGGCATTTTTCGGTCAGCTCTGGAATATCTAACATTCCTGTATGGTCATTGATGGCAAGGTCAAGACGTTTCATCACGCCACCGTCCACCAGTGCGTCCATAAGGAAGTCATACCAGCTCCGTTCTTGTGCCAGCAGATAACTTTCAAACTGGCGACAGCCTTTTCCTTTCAGTTCCAGCAGGACACCTTTTTCTTCATCGGGAGAAGTATATACGAAAATATCTCCGATGTAGTAGTGTTCTGTATAACTGTAATGCCCGAAGTCCTCATGTATCATGTACTGAATATTGAGCTGTAAAATATCTTTGATGATATGTCCAATATCCAGTGTCGGAAACCGTATCCTCACATAATCAAACAGCATGGTAAGCGGTGCTTCTGGATTGAATTTTTCCAGAGCTTCCAAAAGTTTTACTTTCATTTCTTCTGTGACCGCTACCTTGCCGGATTCGATACGGCTTAAATGTTCACGGCTGATTCCAGCCATGACCGCAAGTTTCGTCTGGGATACACCGTACTGCAAACGTTTGTCTGCAAAATCCTGTATCCACTCTGTATCATTCAGTGCGATACCCCCTTTACGAAAAAAATGTGACATTTTTCATCTGATGTCACAGCAATGAAAAAAGCTACCAAACGCTTAATTTTAGCCAAGAATTGGTAACTTTTGTGTATGTTTCCTTGTGATTTGTGCCCCTCTGTTAGATACCGAGGGGCTTAATATATGCTGGCGTGGCTACCGCCACACCAGCAAGGCTAGTCCGTACCTGTGGCTTTCGCTCCGCACGCCACCTGTCCGTCCTGCCTTATGTGTGCAAGTTTCCCAATCGTACCTAAGAAATCATAGCCTTTGGGTACAAGGGGAGTGTAAAATTCAGATATGACGCTTGTTCCCACATCGCAATATCCACGCCCTTTGATTCGCTTCTGGAAAAACTGTTTTTTTACATCACTTCCAAAGAGCATACCGTAACCGAGTTCACTCATGCGACCAAGTCCCACACGGAAGTTGAAATTATCTCTGATACCGTCCCCGAAATACTTTGCGTCTGGACGCTGGCAAGCTACAATCAGAAAGTATCCAGCCTGCCTGCCGAGCATGACGATTTTCTTTAGCTGGCTTAACAGGGCGGTGCTTTCTTTTGTCGTGAGCATTTCTAGGAAAGCCACATATTCATCAAAGATAAGGAACTGTGGAGCAAGCCCCAGATAGGCATAGTTTTCCCCTGTACGGTAGTTCGGGTGCAGTTTCATTTCTTCCGAGCGTGTGACCATGCCCTCATAAAAGGCATTGACGCAGTCAATCATATCGTCTTTCGTGTGGTAGACATTTCCCATGACCGTTCCCAAGTCTGCAAGGTCAGCGTTCTTCGGGTCAAGAATGTATAAATCCGCATCGGTTCTTAGCAGGGCTTCAATGATGGTCAGCAGAAAATAGGTCTTTCCACCACCTGTACCACCGCAGATAAGGGCATGGGGAAGTGAATCGTATTCCCACACCAGATTTTTCATTAACCGCAGACCGCCGTTTTCGGCAATCACTTCATCAATCGAAATACGGTTCGCTATCATATCATAGAGCAGGGTGTATTCGATGTATCCGTCATGCAGTGTCTTGTCGGTCAGCTCACAGTACAGCCCCGATTCCAGTTTATCCTCTAAGGACAGGAGCTGTTCTTGATATTTTCCCATTGTGATTTCACAGCAGATATGAAGCAGTCCCTTTTCCATCTGGTAATAAATCTTTGGAAACCACACGATTTTTTCTCTTGATCTGCTTTGCAGGTCAGTGAAAAAAACGCTGTCTTTGGTGTTTTCTGCTTCATACCACTTATTTTCCAGCACCATACGAGCCAGCTTTTGTCTGTGTAGCAACCGCTTGATACGGTCATATCCGTAACGGTAGTAGAGAAAAGCGACCAATGCACAAACACCAGTCGCTATCAGAACCGTAATGGAATTGTAGGAAGTCCATGTGATTCCTACATGGAACAGGTTAAAATCTTTCCAGTCGGTAGCAAGAAGCTGTCGCAGGTTCAGTAGCAGGAAAACCGCAATGAACAGGAGCAACAGCCAGCCGATACAAAAATGATAGACCAGTGATTTATCACTGGCACGAATCCTGTTACCTTTAGATTTTTTCCATACTTTCATATAAACTCCTTTCTTTGGACGTAAGAAAAGCAGTCAATCATGTAGACTAACTGCTTTGTGAATATAAATATAAAATTATAAAGGCTGAATTTTTAATTCTGTATTACTCATCATATTTGAGCAAATAAAGCAAATCTCTATATCCCGATTTCATAAGTAATTGTTTGAAACCAGAAAGCACTTCTTCTTTTGTATAATTGTTGTTTTCCAAAAACTGATTATCTTTTTCACTAAGGTACTGATAAAAAAGAGCCACCGCCATTACTTCGTTTTTGTTTGTATAGTCAATGCTATCTAAAAGTATGTTCTCTGCTTCGTTAATCTGTCCTAAATCAATCATATTAAGAAAATTTTTCAAATTTTTTCCCGATACTTCATACTTGTTTTCTTTTTCAAGTTCAACAGAAACATACTTTTTCCCAAAGGCTAATGAAAATAATACTCTTACCATTTCTTTTATCATTCGCATGATGTAATCTTTTTCATCGGTAAAATTCATTTTCCCATCTCCTTAAATGTTGGTTTAATTGTTTGGGACATATAAGCTAACTTATAAAACTGGAAGTTGTTACTTTCTGCATACCGTGTTCCCTAAAATGATAATTACCACGACATCAACCAAAATAATCCCCAATGCAATATATACAAAAAATGCAGGTAAAATATTTTCCAATAACACCATAGTTAATGCAAGAATTGCGATAATGGACATTCCAAATCCCATTGTCCTACATAACTTCTTTTCATCGTATTTTTCCTTTTCTTCTTTTGAAGCTGTATTATATCCAGAAATAAACCAACTTCCGTGTCCAGAAAGTAAAATTATAGAAAGTACAGCAAATATCACAAAGACAATCCACACTATCACATCAGAACCTGTTGCTAAATCTGCTAATTTCATATAAATACACCTCCTAAAATTCCTATTTTCTTAATTCTATAAAGAACAATCACTCTACCGTTCATACGATGCAATAATTTCTTTGCTATCTGCTGTTTTATAATCAAGTGTTCCTAAATTACCAATTAAATCAAATGTCATATCTGCATTAACCTGTAATTCATCTTCAAGCATAGACGCAGATGGTTCAGCTTTTAGAAAAACTGCTAATCCATAAGGTTTTGTTTCAGACTGTATCTCTATGCTGTCATAAGAGTAGCCCTCTGGATAATCCTGTTTACTTACAATATTTATAACATTTGAAGAATCGCCCACATAATCTGTCTTATATTGTGATAAATCAGGAATTTCATACAATGTTTCCTTTCTGCCACATGCAGACAGTGAAATTATTAACATGACAATCGGAATAATTGCAAGTATTTTTCTCTTCATAAAACCTCTCCTTTCCAAGCCTAAATTTAAATATGAACAATCAACTAGACACATCAATATGATTATATATATTATATCAATTATATCTGACCAGTACAATGAAAATCATAGGTTACAGACTTATTTCTTCGGCGGTTGCTGTGGGGCATTGTTCTGTAGATTTCCGGCATGAGCATCTTTGTTCTTTAGAAGAATATCGTCTGCCTTTACATACCAGTCCACATCTGCACCACGGTAATTCGCATTGGCTACCGTGTCTGCAACAGGATTGATAAGTTCCACTTCGGCATTGTAGCCATAATCTTTTAACGGCACAGTCGCCGGAACAGATACCTGTATCATGCGTCCCTGTGTGTTGCATTTCAAATCGTAGGTGCGTTCCTTAATTTCTTCACTGACCGTTCCATCTTCATTCTGTACATGAACCTCACGGCGTAATGCGGAGAACTTCAACACTCCGAAAGTCTTTTCTTTATCAATGACGATTCCATTTGCTAATCTCATAATCTGAATACCCCCTTATTTACTTTCCACTGGTAACATATCGTCTGCAAGTAAGATGTAATTGACAAATCCACGTTCCCCGATTTTATAGCCATCGGTAGTGATTCGTGGATTGATAAGTTTTACTTTCTGCTCCGGCAAGAAATGTTTTTCGCCAGCTTTGGCAGGAAGTGTCACAACTACATCATCAGCTCTCTGCACATCGGAATACAGGTTGTAGCTTCTGGTAATGATAGCCATACGCCCGTTGATTCTCTGCTGTTCCGTAGTATTTTCTCCGGCAAACTCCAAGTTCCCGAATGTCTTTTCCATGTTTGGTACGACAAATCTTAATTCCATAAATGATTGACCTCTTTTCTTTCTGTTTTAGTTTCTTTCCTGCTGTACTTTGTGGGGAGATACACTCCCCACGCCCCTAGTGGACTTCACGCTCCCGTAAATCAGAGCTTCACGGGAGCGTGAAGTTACAAAAAGGGTGGCGACCTTGAACGCTCTACCAACCGCTACATTACCGCCTTATGATTTCTTTCTACGGCGTTTGAAGTAAAGCATACCGCCAAGCCCTACGCAGGAAAGACCGAGCATGGCAAGATAAGCATAGATATTGGTATTGTCGCCTGTTTTTGGACTGTCACTTGTCTTAGTAACCGTAGATGGTGTATCCGGCGTGTCGGTATCCTTTGGTGTATCTGGGACTTCCGGCACTTCCTTGATTGTCACAGTCTGTCCATCGTCTGTGATGTCCTTATGTTCCGTCACTTTCTTTGGTTCGTCTGGATTGCTCATATCGTATAATTCCTCAAATGTAACAAGGCTCTTGCCACCAAGAGAAGAACCATCAAAGGTAAAGGCAATCTCTACCGTCATTTTTTCACTGTCGGCTGTGAACTCATAATCATTGGATACTTTCTTTCCATCAATCAGAAGTTCTGCATTTTCCTCTTTTAACATCTGCCAGCCGGAAAGTTTGTATTTTGTTCCAATTTCCAGACCATCTAATGTGACTTTATCCACAATCGTTACATCTTTTTCGGCTTCGATTTCTTTCTTGCCGTTCTTGTCCGTAGCAGTAGTATGGATTGTGATGATACGTTCCGTGATAAGAACCGTCTGTCCATCATCGTTGATGTCTTTATGTTCGGCAACCTTGACAGGCTCTTTCGGATTGCTCATATCGTACAATTCCTCAAATGTAACAAGGTTCTGACCGCCAAGAGCTGAACCATCAAAACTGTAAGTAATCTCAACTGTCATTTTTTCGCTGTCAGCAGTGAATGTGTAATCACTGTCTACACGTTTCCCGTCAATCAGAAGTTCGGCGTTTTCTTCCTTTAACATCTGCCAGCCGGAAAGTTTATATTTTGTTCCAACTTCCAAGCCATCAAGTGTGACTTTGTCCACGATCTTGATGGCTTTTCCGGCAACAATCATTTTTTCGCCTGTTTTCTTGTCGGTAGCTGTGGTATGGATTGTGATTTCTTTTTCGTATTCATCGGTCAGTGTCCCTAAATCTACGGTCACTTTATTTCTGGATACGACTACCTCAAAAGCTGGAATCAGCTTAAATCCGGCGTTGGAATCACACTTTAATTCCTCAATCACATAGGTATCATAAAGTAATGCACCTTTGCTGTCGTCTGGTTCAGATGTACCAAACCATACACCGTCCTCACTGGATTTTCCGGCATTGGTATTGACCTTGTGGGAAGCCCAGCTTGAAGCAGTGGAGAACTGACCGTTTTTGTCAGTAACTACAATATGGGATTCTCCCGTTGTCTTGCTTGTGATTCTGAATGGAACACCTGCAAGGCGTTTGTGTGTACCTGCACCGATTTTTACACCCTCAATATCGCCACGCTTAATCTGGTTGTAGACAGAGTGAGATTTGTCAGTCAAGTCCACGATTTTTCTATCTTCCGTGATAGAAAAGTCGATTGCTTTTGCACCGTCTGTTAAGTAGCCCTCTGGTGCTTTGCTTTCTTCTAATCTGTAATTTCCGTAAGGAAGCAAGTCAGCAGAAGTAGAAGCAATTCCATCAATGCCTGTCTGAATCTTCTTGACAGTTTCATTCTTGTTGTATAATTTTCCCTCTACCAGTACAGGACTGTCATTTAAGGAAAGGATATTAAATTCTGTGTACTGTAAGGTCGCACTTCCCTGTGCTTTGGTATCCTTTGTTTCAAGGTCACGTTTCTGGATTTTTACACCGCCACGGATAACCTTGTCAGATACGGAATACTGGTTGCTTCCAGAAAGTACGGCAAGTTCGCCATCTTCGGAAATCTGTGTAAGGTACGTCCCCTTAATCTGTTCAGAACTTCCGTCAGCCTGCATATATGCACCATCTAATAAGTAGCCGTTAGGAGCTTTTGTTTCTGTGACAGTGAGTGTACCAAGTAGCAGTACATTTTTACCGTCCTGTGTATAGAAGCTGTCGCCGGATACTTTGTAGCTGTCGGCAAGTCTGGATACATAATGGATAGTTCCGTCACTGTCTTTTTCGGCAACGGTTTTGGTTGTCCATGTACGGGTAGCCTTTGCAGGAAGATTGTCTGCATTGTAGTAACCGTCATAATAGCTCCATGTGAACTCTGCACCCTCTAAAGAAGCATTTCCCTGTGGAGTGGATTTTCCTGTTTCCATGTCAATTTTGAATAAATCAATCAAAGTCTCTGTGACCTTTGGAGTGTCAGCAACAGTTAATGTCGCTGTTTTTCCAACTTCCACATTTAAGGCATGGACAGTAGAATCCAGCTTGTAACCCTTTGGAGCAGAAAGTTCTTTGATGTAAACTGTTCCGGCTTTTACCTCAACTTCTTTGGTATCGCCGTTTCCATCGGCAGTAAGTGTGGCAAGCTGGCTGTTACAGCCCTTATCAGAATAGACGCCAAATGTCGCACCCTCAAAGGAATAGTTGGCATTGCCATCTGTGACCGTGGGATTGGAAGAAGTCTTTTTGACCTTTGCATTTCCCACATTTAACTTCGCCCAGAACTGTCCGATGTCCTGTCCTTCGCCAGTGTAGATGTAACCGCCACATTCATAGCGTCCTTTATTGGCTTTCACAAATACTTTCGCACCAGCGTACACTTCATTCTGTACCGCCTGTGGGATTTCATTATAGGAAGCTCTGACGTTATCGCATTGCCAGCCGAGCTGTTCACTCAATCTCTGCCAGACAACACACTGTTCCAACAGATAACCTTGTTTATAATTCAAGTTCGTATGAGAAGCGGTATATTGCTTGACGTACTCTAAAGAAAGAGCAACGTCCGCAATCTGATCGCTACTCATGCGGGTGCTTGCGTCAGAACGTGTTTTATATCCATTCTTGAAACTGGTATTGATGTCCACACAGTAGGCAGTTTCGCCCTCAACTTTCATGTGTCCCTCATTGAATGTAGATTTGATAGAACCATCATTCATAACGTGTTCAATGTAGCCGACACGTTCTGCTGATTCTGTCCAGTATTGATTGCCGGAAGCATGAACCGCCGTCACTGGTAATGCCGTGAGAATCGTTGCAAAAGCAAGCGTTCCTGTCAGCAATCGCTTTACTAGCTTATTCATATTTTCTCTTTCTCCTTTCGATTTTGGGTATGAAAAAAGCCGTCCATTTCTGAACGACTGGAAATAGAAAAGGAACGCCAAAAGTGTACGTTCCATAGTCTATAAAATATTTAATTTTTCTCTCTGGTGTGCTATCTGACGCCAATTTTGACCCCAAATTTCTGAAAAATGACGATTTTTGATGAACAGCTACAAATTTTCAAAATCCGTGAAACCCTTGTAACTAGGGCGTTACGGGACTATATGAAACTAGACAAAACCAACGTCACAATAACAATAGGTGAGTGCTAATTTTCTGTGAACTTTTTGTGAAATCCTGTAATTGCTTGATTTTATGGCATTTCAAGCGTTGTTATCGTCCAACTACGCATCATTTCCCTTGATTCATCCGGTTTTCTTCCCGGAGTACCGGCATCCGGAAGATCTGCACGACGAGTGGAATTACCATGATAAACCACACGAGCGGCTCCGCCACAATGACACCGGTGTAGCCTAACATCGGCACAAGCGTGGCGGCGATCACGATTTTCCCGGCCATTTCAAGCGAACTCGAAATGAGCGGCGTGATATGATCGCCCAGTCCCTGCATGGCGTTTCGGAGCACGCAGATCACCGCCGTCACATAGTAGAACAGCGTGTCGAATTTCAGGTAGCTGGTCGCATTTAAAATCACAATCTCATTCGTGCTTCCCGTCACAAGATATACCAGCCATCTGCCGATCGTGTAGCTCGCCACCGCGGAAAGCGTACACCAGATGCAGGTGTAGAAAATGCCGATCCGGATGCCTTTTTTGACCCGGTCGATCCTGCCCGCGCCCAGATTCTGTCCGCAGTAGGTCGCCATCGTCTGTCCGAAGACGCTGAACATCGTCATAAAAATCTCAGAAATTTTCCGTGCCGCCGTGTGCGCCACGATGATGTCCTGCCCCAGCTTATTGATCGCCGTCTGGAGTGTCAGCGAGCCGATATTGACCAGCGAGCTCATAAAGCCCATCGACAGCCCCGATCCGAGCATGTTTTTCACCATCGCCGTATCCGCATCCCGGAAATCCTCACGCGCAAGGCGGAGGATTTCATATCGTCTTAGCATGTAGATCCAGCAGATTACAAACGCCAGGATCTGTGCCAGAACCGTGGCGGCGGCAGCTCCCCGCACGCCCGCTTTTAACACCAGCACGAACAGAAGATCTCCCGCGATATTTAGCGCCACCGACACTGCCAGAATCACGAGCGGCGTGACGGTATCCCCGAGTGCCCGAAGTGCTGCGGCACACGCGTCATAGAGGAATGTCGCAAGAAGTCCTGCTATGATGATAAATATGTAAGGTCCTGCCACCGGAATCAGATGCTCCGGCACATTTAAAAACCGCAGGATCGGCTGTAAAAACACCAGTCCAAGCACCGTCAGCACAACCGAGATCACCGTTCCGAGCACCAGGGAAGCGGCAAACGATTTTTTCACGCCCCGGATATCCTTCGCGCCGAACCGCTGCGCCGTGATGATGGCAAACCCGTTCGCCAGTCCGAGCAAAAAGCCGATGACGAGGTTGCTGAGCGTTGTCGTTGCACCGACCGCAGCGAGCGCATCCTCCCCGAGAAAAGAGCCGACAATTCTCGTATCGGTCACGCTGTAGGTCAGCTGCAGCAGATTCCCGAGGAATATCGGCAGTGCAAACGCAAGAATCAGCGTTGACGGTTTTCCTTTTGTAAGATCTTTCATTCGACCGGTCTCTCCTTTTTCGTCACCGGCTTGCGCCGGATTCTGTGATACTGCGGGCGGAGTGTCACCTCCGACACCGCCACGCCCTCTCTCTGCTCCACGATATACGCCACCGCGTCCGCGACATCCTGCGGCAGAAGATAGCTCTCCGTCTCCTCCCCCACCGTAAAGTCTGCATTGCGGTACAATTCCGTCTTCGTCATATCCGGGGATACCACCGCCACCCGCACGCCGTATTTCCGTGCCTCGTCAAAAAGACTGCGCGAAAAGCTGGCAAGTCCTGCCTTCACCGCGCCATAGGCACAGCCGTGCGGATTCGACTGCTGCGCCGTCACGGATGCGATATTGACGATACAGCCCTTGTTTTTCTTAAACCCGCGCAGCAGCTGCTGGCTTAAAATCATCGGCACTTCCAGATCTGTGCGCACCATCTCCTGAATCTTCTTCGGGCTTAGCTCCTCGTGCAATCCGTAGTACGCGCTGCCGGCATTGTTGACGAGCAGCGTGACCGTAACTTCTGCAGCAATCCCCCGCACCAGCTTCAACATTTTTTCCGTGTCCAGAAGATCGCAGACCACCGCATGAAACAGCGGATTATCTGCAGCGTCCGGAAACTGTTCCGCGAAACTGCTGCCGAACGAGCGCCCAATGCCAAACACTTCATATCCCATTTTGCACAGTCTGGCACTGATCGCCGCCCCGATCCCGGAGGACGCCCCCGTGACAATCGCCGCCTCGTTTTCTCTACACTGCTCCATGTATTCTCTCCTTATTCCTTCCACCGGAAAATCAGCTCTGCCGGAAGATAAGCGGCAAGTTTTTCCGTCATATACTGCTCCATCTCCTCCATGAGCGCCGTCGGGTAATGGTACACCCCGCCGTCATTCTGGTAGGGGAACTGCACCACCGCCGAGTCCGGCTCATTTTTCCGCATCTTCTTCAGATAATCCTGGGAGATGCGGAAGGTTCCGACGCTGACATCCGCCAGTTTTTGCAGGTCCAGCGTCCCACAGACCTGCGCAAACATCGCGTCATAGTGCTTCTTCCAGTCGCTGCAATAGATCATCGGGTCAAAGCAGAGACGCACCGAAAAGCCTTGTTCCATCGCCGCTTCCGCTCCTGCCAGCCGCCCGGTGAGCGAAGCCGTACCGTGCTCATATGCATCAATCACCTGCTGCGGCGAGATGGTAAACGCACAGATGACACCTGCCTCCGGCCGGACCGTCTGCCACAGGCTGCCTCCGGTTCCCTTGGTTCTAAGCTCGATGCGCAGCCGCTGCCCGTCGGTGTTCATCCTGCGCACAAACTCAATCCAGCGTGCCGCATAGCCGGTCAGATGCTCTAACGCCAGCAGATCCGTGTCGTAGGACACGCACAGGTAGACTGGGTGCGCGGCAAGTCTCTTTTCCACTTCCGCAAAAATATCCTCAAGATTGACGAACACCACCAGGTTGGCGGACGGATACATTCCCTTCAGATAGCAGTATTCACAGTCAAACACGCAGTTCATCACACAGGAGGTGTAGTAAAAATGCTCATTTCCAAAGCTCTGGCAGACCGGCGCGCCGGGGTAGAGCAGCTCACCGTGCTTCGCCGCCAGAATCAGATTCTGCGCCGCATGCTGCCTGACATAGTCCTGCCTGCTCCGGCAGAAAACATCCTTATAGTGGTCGATAGCAATCACTTCTGCCTGCGGAAACTGCGTGAGTATCCGCTTTGTCTCCGGATCTTCCGCCACTTCCCGCTCCACATAAATATGGGAAAACGGCGGATTATAATAAGACCTGTTTAAGTTCTTCAAGCCGCACCTTCCCTTCCCGCCTGTCTTTGCACGGGAGCAGCCCCCGCGCATACCATTCTTCCAGTTCCGCTTTCCAGTCGTATCCGGTAAGCGCCGCATACGTGATATACTGCCGCGCCGACGCCCGCATCGTCTGCGAGCAGTGCAGCGCCGCAAAAAGCCGCTCCAGCACCGCCTCGTCTTCCTGCAAAATACCGTCGTTTCGCAGCGTCTCCTCCTCGTCTGCCGCCTCCCGCAGATTTGTAAGAAATGCCGCGACCTCCTTTACATGCTGCTCCAGCAGCCCCGTGAGCGCCTCCGCCGTCATTCTCTCCTGCCCTGCAATTCCGAAATCCGATACCACCTTCAAAAAAAGCATCCGATCCGGAGAAAAAAAGCGGATGCCTGCCTGATAGACGGCCGCCGCTTCCATATCATATAAAACTCCGTGTGCCGCTGCTCTTTGTAACGGCTGCATCCCGGTCACAAGTTCGCGTTCCCTCCACGGGTGCCGGTACAGAATATCCGGATAGAACGTTTTTCCGGTCGCCTGCTCCGTGATCTTGTGACACACGTACAGGTCTCCGATCTGGGCGGCGTTTGCCTCCCCGTATCCGCTGTCCATGTCCCGGTCTGCCGGTTCACAGCAGCTGTCCGCGCCTTCTGCCGCCGCGCAGCAGCCGATATTGATGAGAAAGTCTGCCGCATCAGCTCCATCCCGCGCACAGACTGCGGCGACCGCCGCGGCCGCCGCAATCTCCCCCACACCGGTCACAACCAGCCGGATGCCGGCGCTCTCATTGTCAAACACCTCAAATGGCGCATACGCCGTGTTCTTTTTTAATTCCAGTTCCCGGATGAATCCGTGTGCCTCCTGATAGAGCGCCGTCACCACATAAATCATCGTCTGTCTCTAACCTTTCCAATACGCCCGGATGGCGTCTTCCGCAAGCTTCTCTCCGATCACAATCAGAACGTCCTGCCCGTTTGCAATCGGCTTTCGCGTGATCTCCTGCTGTGTTGCATTGATCTCCAGCCATGTGCCGTCCGAATTCTGTAAAAATCCCTTCACACGGAAAATATGTCCGCACGCCGGATCTTTCAACATCTTCTTCACCGCCGCCGTAACCGCATCCCCGTCCAGGTGCATATCCAGAAAATACAGCGATTCAAACGCCTGTCCCTTCGCAAAGTCCGGCTTCTCATAGCTTGCGATGTGATAACCGCAGGAGAGAATTGCGGCAAAATCCTGATCCGGGAGCGGCTCTGCGCCCTCGCACAAAATTTTCTGATCCGCCCGCTGCTTGCAGCCGAGTGCTGCAAGCGACCGCTTCAGATGCACGATTGTATTCTGCCGCTGCTCCTCTGTCGCCGTGTCGCACTTGCTTAAAATCATACAGCCAGCGTTTGCCGCCTGCGACGCCAGCAGGTACTCCGCCTCCGGCGAAAGCGTGTCCTCCAGACGCGCGTCCACCACAGCGATCACATTGCCAATCTCATACCACTGATCCAGCGGCTCCTCATGCAGCACGTCAAAGAACTCGTCCATGTCATAGATTCCCGACGGCTCCACGAGCACGCGGTCATACCCGCACATTCCCATGGCGATCAGCTTGGTGCGGAATCTTCTGCGATGTGTCTCGGGATCGCAGCCGCCGGAGATCATCTCCAGCTCGCACTGCTCCCCCTCTAACTCCTGCAACAGCATCATATCGACATTGACCGCGCCGAAATCATTTTCCAGGATTCCGATATTCTGTCCCTGCTCCATCAGGCGCTTCGCATATTTTTTCAAAAACGTCGTCTTCCCCGATCCGAGGAAGCCCGTGATCAGATCAATTTTTACCATGGCAGTCCTCCCTATGCATCCGATCTGGAATATGCATTCTTCATCTGACCACTGAGTTCAAATAAAACCTTGTCCAGGGTATCTGCCGTCTCCTTCTGCAGCATCTTCGCAATGCTACGGTTTGCCTCCTCGCGAAGTCTTCTGCGCATCACAGCATCCGTCTCCTTAGCGAGGAGCTCATCGTAGTGATGGATCAGCTCATGTCCCTTTGCCATCACATGCTCCTGATAGCGCTCGATATGGAACACCGAGCTCCGGTAGGACGCGTCTGCCATCGCCGCAATCAGCCGGCTCGACCAGTAAAAGTTCTCCGTGGACACCTCGCCTGTCGTGTTCGACAGATATTCCGGCGTCTCCTCCACATCGGCATAGAACGGCACCAGCACGTTAAATGCGTTTGACGCAAATGCCAGCCATTCGATCACGCCGTTCTCCTGCTCCATCTGCGGGCGCATCTGGATCACTGCGAGAAAATCGTTCCGGTTGATGCCGATCGAGCGGTATGCACCGCGCAGGGACTTATCCCCGTAAGCGGCATACGGGTCATACGGTGTTCCCTGGAAATGGGAGGACAAGACGTATTTGACGTCCTCCACCGTCACCTTTTTCTCCGGTACCATGCACCACGGAAGATCATCCGAAACCGGTGTGAAATCCGCATGCGGTCCGTCCCACACCTTCGTGTGCGGATTCAGATAGCGCTCCATGAACCACGCACGCGGCGTGTTGTATACATGATCCGCATCGTCATGACTGCCGAACGCGTCGCGCGGATGAAACTCGCCGTCCTGTGAGAGATCCAGATGGTACGTCTTTACGAATTCTTCCAGATCCGCCGAGCACATATATTCCTTCTGCTCCCCGAGGGCATCGGAAAAATCAAACCGGTCGATTCCAAGCTGGTTCGGCATGACCACATAGACATCATCCGGCACTCTGCGCGCCATCCAGTGATGTCCGCCGATTGTCTCCAGCCACCAGATCTCATCCTGATCCTGAAATGCAATGCCGTTCATCTCATAGGTGCCGTACTGCTCCAGCAGGCTTCCCAGACGTCTGACACCCTCCCTGGCGCTGCGGATATACGGAAGCACAAGGCACACAAGATCTTCCTCGCCGATCCCTCCACAGATCTCCGGCTGACCATCCTCTGCCTTCTGGTATACCACCAGCGGATCTGCGCCGAGCACGCGCGGATTCGAGGTGATCGTCTCCGTCGCCGTCATGGCAACATGCGCCTCATTCACGCCGCTTGCCGCCCAGATGCCTTCCCCGTCGACCGCGTTCGGCACCGCCGTGTAGCGCATCGGCTGCTCCGGCAGCTCGATCTTCACATGTGAAATCACAGACTCATAATGTCGCGGCTGCTCCTGGGGCTGCACGACCACAAATTTCTTCGGTGTAAAATGTCCCGAACCCGAATCGTCGTTGCGCGCAATCATCGTTGATCCGTCATAGGATGCTTTTTTTCCCACTAAAATCGTTGTACAAGCCATTGTCCATTCCTCCTTGGTATGTCTATCTGATTTTCCTGCCTCTTCACCGGAAGCAGAAATTCCTGAAAGCATATTCCACATTGCATAAGAATCATAGCACTTTTCGCTTGTCTTCTACAAGTCCCATCTAGGAACCGGACGGAATCCGCACGAGAATCCGCTCCCCGCCGCGCTCCGCCATGGCAAGCACCGGCACGTGCTTTTTCCGGAGCAGATGCACCACCGGATATGCCGCAAATACATCCCCCTCGACGTAAACGGCCTCCGGCCGGCACTGCAGGATCTGTTTCACATAATCCTTGTTCCGAAGCTTCCAGTCGGCTTTTTCCATCGCCACTTCACCGTAACTGCCGTCCTGTTCCAGTTCCGGCAGCTCTGGCAGCGGCATGTGATAGATCTGCGCTTCCGCCATCCCCGGCAGTTCTCTTAAAAGTTCATCCGCTGTCTCTCCGCCGCCCACGTTTACAAGCGCCTTCTCTTCCTTGAAGCTGTCCAGACTGATCCGGCATGCCTCCACCGCATCGGAAAGTTCCCCGACCGTCATGAGAAAACCTCCCTTATGGCAGAAAACGGCGCTCTTTAATCCCGATGCCTCTGCCAGTTCTTCGTTTTCCAGTCCGAGCCAGCGTTCCGGGAAGCTGCACTTATAATGGAGAGAATACTCCCGCTTCTGCGGCTGGATACAGTATCCGCCCCGGTTCGACGGGAAAATCACAAACGCAATCCCGGTCTCCGACAGGCGTTTCTGGCACGGAATAAAATAGGGCAATATCAGAATCGCGGCATCGCGCTCCGCCGTCTCCCCGGACGTTACGGCACGCTCATGTGCCGCCAGCACCTCCTCGATCTGACGGTCGGCGCGCTCATTTCCGCGATAGCGCTCAAATTTATTTTCAAGAATCATACCCGCCACACTGACCGCCTGAAAAAAAGCGGCGTCGCTTCCGCCCTGCGCATCCCATGCCGGGTTAAAATTGCCGATAAGCGTCGCCAGTTCATTTTTCTCCCCGGTGTTGTCGTTGTTATCTAACGGCTGTACAAACGCCTCGTCAAATTCCGCCGCCAGCTCTTCCCCGAGGATTGCTCCCCCGAGCTCCTCCCACAGCAGCCCGAACGCTGCATAGGGCACGCCGTTCTCCCGCATCCGGCTGTCTTTCTGATGATGGTCGTACCGTCCTCTTCCGATGTCAAACACGATCCCGTCAAAATCCTCCGGCACCCTGTTGCCACGCGTAATTACAATCTCCGGATTCAGGTAAAGCAGCAGCGCCGCGGAAAACACATCGTCTGCATGAAATTTTCCTCCGTGTGTAAACGCCGCCGCTTCCTTTCTCCGAATCTGTTCCAGTAAGTCTTCCGTCATTCTTTTTCTCCCTCATTCGCTTCTTCCATCACAATACGCGCCTCCGGCGCACTGCCCGCCTCCACATAATCGAACCGGATCACCGCCTGCTGCCAGTTCACGCTGACTCTGGCGCTTTTTCCTCTCTCCCTGCCGGCCCCGGAAATCTGTTCCACCAGTTCCCCAAAGACCTCCCTGGTGAGATACCCGCCTCTCCAGTGAAAGGTAAACGTTTTTCCTTTTTTTGCTGTCTGAAGCGCACGTTTATAGACATCCTCCACCTTCGTGAAGGAAAGCTTTTTCTCCCGATAATAAAAATGCGCTGCATCCGTACATTCCGGCGCAGGCGCGATCAGGGGCTGATGATCCCGGAATATGCTCTTGTCGCAGAGATTGAAATAATCGTACCGGATCTGTGCTCCCGCACCGAGCGTGTTGTCAAATGTGGCATCCAGATGATAATACTGCCCGCCAATTTTTACGATATTCCACGTATGGCGGTATTTGATCCCCTTCTCAGGGCAGTTTCCACACAGTGCGATCACGCACCAGACGCCAAGTGCATCGCAAAGCACCTTTACTGACTTTGCAATTCCCTCGCAGACGCCCACGCCCTGTCCAAGAGGCCCTATAATCTCATGGGAATACGGCTTTTTCAGCTTATCGTAGTGCACGTTTTCGCAGATAAAGTCATGAACGTATTTTTCCTTCTCCCACCCGGAGAGATTCTGCGCCGCACGCGCCAGTTTTTCCACCCGCGCTTTCATCGCCTTCTGATGCTCTCTGATCTTGTTTTTTTCAAAGAGGTATTCCGGCAGGAACACAAGATTCGCCGACTCCGGATAATACCGGTACTTGTAGCCGGTCGCCCAAAAAATCTCCGGATGATCCAGCCGCAGCAGGAAAAATACCTGATAGAGATCCTCCGCCTCAAGGCGCGGCATCGGAATGGCATCCTCCAACGCCAATAGTCCCTGCAGCATCGCATGATATGCCGCCTGCTTTGTTTTGTCCATTTTGCTGTAATAATATGCTTCCATCGTTTTCTCCGTGTAGTTATATGGGCAGGGCTATGATCTGGGATTCCTGCCAATTCCGGAATCAGCCTTCCTGTCCGGCGAGCGCCTGGCTCCTCCGGTGCACTCTCCGTCTCACAAAGTAAAAGCAGACGACTTGTAAAATAATCGTGATGATCCACGATGCCGGGTATGAAATAAACAGAATCGCCAGTGATCTATGGTATGGGAAAATGCCAAAAATCCACACCACTCTCGTGCCGACCGTTCCGATGACCGACAACACCATCGGCACCGCGGAATATCCCATGCCACGCAGCGCCCCCGGGAACAGATCCATCCAGCCGCACAGAAAATAGGTGATCGTCGTGTATGCAAGGATCTCCATACCGCACGCAATTACCTCGGCATCCTCCGTGTAAATCTGTAAAATTTCCGGTCCGAACCCATAGCAGATGCATCCCAAAACTACAGCGACCACGACCGATAAGATCATGCAGTCTGCCAGCACACGATCCATGCGCTTTAATTTTCCAACGCCGTAATTCTGGCTGGTAAAGCTCATGCACGCCTGTGTGATGGAGTTCACCGAGACATACAAGAAGCCGAGCAGATTGTTTGCCGCCGTGTAGCCTGCCATCGCCGTCGATCCGAATGAATTCACCGAGGACTGCAGGAGCACATTGGAAAAGTTAATGACCGTGCTCTGGATTCCTGCCGGAACGCCGACCGAAAAGATCTGCTTTAAGTAGTACCCTTTCATGACAAGCGCGGAAAAACGCAGCCGGTAACTGCTCTCCGACTGGCAGAGGCAACGCAGCACCAGCACACAGGAAATCATCTGCGAGATGACCGTGGCGATCGCCACACCGGCAACGCCGAGCTTAAATACGATGACCAGCACCATATTCAGGCACGCGTTGATAACTCCCGCAATCATCAAAAACAGCAGCGGGCGCTTCGTGTCCCCGACGGCGCGCAGGATCGCCGCGCCATAATTGTAGAGCATGAAAAACGGCATTCCCAGAAAATAAATCCGCATATAAAGTGCCGACAGCCCGATGACGTCATCCGGCGTCCCCATCAGCGCCAGCGCTCCCCTGGAAAAAACAAGTCCCACCAGCGCCATGGCAATTCCGCTGATCAGCGCCAGGGTTATCGCGGTATGTACGGTCTCAGACACCTCTTTTTCACGCCCCGCCGCATAGAAACGCGCCGTCAGTACATTTGCTCCCAGCGAAATTCCGATAAACAGATTCGTGAACACGTTGATAAGCGCACTGGTCGATCCCACCGCCGCCAGCGCCTGACTGCCGGAGAACCTGCCCACCACGATAATATCTACCGCATTGAACATCAGCTGTAAAATACCCGACAGCATGAGCGGCAGCGAGAAGGAAATCAATTTGTCCATAATCGTTCCATTGCACATATCAATCTCATATTTATTCTTTTTTGCCGTTGTCTGTTCCACCTCTGTCACCGCTCCTGTTCTGTGTCTTATCTGTTTCAGCCACTGCCCGTTCTATCTTTTCTTAAATCCAGTTAAAGTCTCCACCGGTAATCGCAAGACTTAAGAGCGCATCCATTTTCGCCACTTCCTCCTCGCCCTCGATTTTCTGCAGAAGCACTGCCGTATCTGTCACATCCGCAAGCGTTTCATCCGGTCCGATCTCATAATCAACCTCCGATGCACAATCCGGACAGGGAATCCGGTTCATCGTCTGCAAGGACAGAAACCGATTCCCGCACTTTTTACATTCATAATATCCGCACTGCTTTGCGCCATCTGGTACATAATACATGCTAAAACCTCCTTTTGCCTGTCACTATCTACCCCATTTTAGCATGATGGCTTTTAAAACACAAATGCAGGGTATGTCTTGAAGACAAGACATACCCTGCATCTTAGACTAATCTTGTGTCAATCTTAGACTAATTAACGCTTGCAATAAGTTAAACCTACCATCATTTCAACGGACAATCTGACATAGTTACCTTATCCGCTAGATCATATAATCCGTTTGAAAGTATATATTCTTGCAAAATATTTATATTCTGCTGTGATCTTGGTTCAACTATCACTTCGTCTATTAATTTTTCAAAACAAGTTCCCTTTGAATTCCCCATAACATCTGGTCTAAGTATACAAACTTTCTTTACAACATTACCTATTTCTCTTCCCCTATGCATTTCTTCAATCTTCTGTGACTTATTATAACTTGTTCAGTTTCTATGCCATCTTCATTTTCAGAATACAATTATAGAAACGAAATGTAGCTATTTCTAATACAATATTAACACTGTATATTTTAAAAATATATATCTTTGATAGGAGTATTATATTTCTGTTGTTCAATCGCCAATTTTCATGTCCAATCACTGATTTTGGAGAATTAACGACTTATCAACCCTTACAACTAACTTTTTCAGTATATTAATATTTTCTTTCCTGATAAATATCATTTCTACATTCCTATAGATAATGCTTTTTTACCATGCGTTATTCAGACAAACTATACTTTCCAATATAGTTGCTCAATCGTCACAAAAAAATCCCTACAAAGCTCATAACCACAGACTTTATAGGGATTTCTTTACTACTCAAACTCGGCGCAGAGAAATATATTCCCCCTGCTAATGCTTGATTCTGAGAGCTTTAAATAGCGATTATTACGCCTTTTATCACAATTATTTTATATTTTCAAAAATTCAGGTATCATATAGGTATCACATTAATACCCATACATTCTAGCTTCCACTAAAATCACTTTACTTTATTTTGTTTACAATACGCTTCAAAACAATCAATATAATGTTTAAGATCATCATAGCTTGGAGTTTCAGCATTAATATCTCTTGCTTGATCATGACACCACGCTGAACATTCCGTCATTCCTTGTTCTAACTCTGTGTATAAATCACGAGTAACTGGTGCTTTCTTAAGTCTTTGAGTCTGAACACATGGATTATATCTTTGTATTGCATCATTAAAAAGTATTTCCTCCACTGCTCTTTCCCAGCTTTCCCTTAAAAGCTCGCACCATTCCTTTGCCTTATAGTAATATGTATCCATATCTCCAGAATTATAGACCGAACATATTGCTTGTAAATCATTCTTAAGCTTACCTATTCTATCTTTCACATTCATTCCCTGCCAAGGAATTAAAGTTGAAATATCACCTGGCTCATCACAAATTTTTCTAATGATCTCTTGTTCAAATATAACTTGATTTTTGTCTGCTTCTGTTTTCAACTCCATAAAAAAAGTTATTTCATGTGTAAATACTACTACTTGTCTAATTTTTGCTCCTTCAACTAATCTTTTTACAATAAGGCTCCTTCTTTTATGATCTAATGAGCAAACTGGATCATCAAGTACAACTCCACCATTTCTTATATCCATTTTAACTTCTGTTAGGAAATTCGCAATAGAAATAGCTCTCTGTTCACCTTCACTTAACACTTTTCCTGGTGCCTTTCCTCTAATTTGAAGTTTCTTTAGTGTCTGACCATTGCTTCCTCGAGAAACTATATTGATATCAAAGTTTGCATTTAATCTTTTGCATTCCTCTTCAAAAGTTTTTAAATAGTCATCAGTAACATATTTCTCAAATAATTCTTTTTGTTTATTTGTAATAATTCTTGTTTTTCTCGGACTTCATTTGCTCGGATAACTGCTTAATAATGGCATATCCCTTGGAACGACTACATCCCCAATCTCTACATGCCTCTGCAACATCTACATATGCAGGTCTGATATCGGTATCTACCATAGATTTCCCTCCTTTCTAGCTTATAGAACCCTTTATGATTCTGTGTAATAATTGTATTATAAGAACTTTTTTGAGTTCTGCCAAGAGTTTTGCAGAACTTTTTTTGGTTCTTTTCTTTTTTCGCATTCTGTGGTACAATGAATAAAAAATAGAAGAGGAGTTGAACTTCCATGACACAAGGTCAGAGAATTCGCTTTGTTAGAGAATTCAGACATATGACACAAAAAGAGTTGGGACTGGCTTGTGGCTTCCCCGAAGCATCCGCAGACGTTCGCATACGCCAATACGAAAGTGATCAGAAATCACCTAAGAAGGATGCCCTTGAGCTTATTGCTGCAGCTCTGAGAGTAAATATCTATTCTTTGAATAATTACACAACTGCAAATGCTACCGATATTTTGGAAAGCCTCTTTTGGATGGAAACTTTCGGTCTTTTGGAGTTGTTTAAACTTGAACAGGCGCGAGAGCCGGATGAAGATTGGGTTATCAAAGGCTCTTACAACGAACCTAACTATTTCCAATACCATGCTCCCATCGGAATCACAGTGAAATACAATCTTGTAAATGAATTTATGCAGGAATGGTATACCCGATATGTGGAGTATCATCAGAATATTATTTCTAAAGACCAGTACACGAACTGGAAATTGAACTGGCCTAATTCATGTGATAGCACCAAGACTGACCATGTAGATTGGAAGAATGTTTAAACCATACACTCACTAACAAATAAACCACCTTCAAAAGGAGAAACTATGAATACCGTTAACGACAGAAAATTAGTAGGTGGAATGATTAGCAGTATAGGATTTTCTCAGCAAGACTTCGCTAGCATAAAGTATATTTTTTTATATCTTAGCAACGGTCTCAAAGAAATATCCTTTGAATCAGATGATGATTTCTGCCTAGTTTTAACCGATTCAAAAAGAATAAAAGTTCAAGTAAAGATAAACACATTGACCATTCCGTTTGCAAGAGAGTTATCTAAAAACATATCATATACTGACCAAAACATAATCATTGGATCAAGCTATGATGATTCGTTTCGAAATGTCCTACAATACAAAAATAGACATTTAAGCAGTCTCAGTGGAGAATTTTATGATGATAAAGGCAAACTATATTCTGATTGGGAAATGTACTGCCAAGGAATCAATATTGACTCAACCTTTTTACTAAATTGCGATTTCGACATTATAGATGGAGTGAATCAATTCGCAATTGCAAGAGATGCAATTAGCCAATGGGCCGAAAAACAAAAACTAATCATTGATGTCAACACGTTAATAAACGAATTAAAGTCCGTAATATCCGACAAAAGATGTAAATGCGGCCATTTATCTATAACGGAAATCCAAGATATTATTTTCAAACATCGTAATACACGAATTGAACTATATAATAATACTGCTGATTTAAGATTAGTTACAGAGGTAATTGAGGAAATTATACGCAATAATCCATTTTTCGAAAAAGAAATATTGCCAATAAAATACTCCATAGAAAACCATCATTATGTTGAAGCTAGAAGTAGAATAGAAGAATGTTTATTTAACCATATACTTGAGGCAGACCTTACACGATTATATTTATGGATACTAAACGTGCTTGGCGAACATTCATATATTATCTCTCTTAAATCAAAATATTATCTCAATGATATGTTCTGCTATCTCGAATTTGCCAAAGCATATTACAATTTGAAAGAATGGAATGAAGCTAGAGCATGTTTAAATGAAATTGATAAAAAAGTTTGGGATGAGAATATATTTTTTTTGAGTGCCTTAATTTATCATGATTCAAAACAAGACAATGAAGCACAACAAGAATTGTTGAAATGCCTCGAGCTTAATGATTCTTTTATAGATGCCTTGATAATGCTTGGCACACTGACATCTATAAGCAATCCTGACGAAGCAATAAAAAGCTTCGAAAAGGCTTTATTAATAGATGAGAATTGTTCCGCTGCATATTATGGACTAGCTGTGCTCAGTGAAAACGCATTCGATTTTGAAAGCGCACTAAATTATTATAATGATTATGCCACAAAATGCACTGATGAAATATCAAGTGAAATAATGGCTAAAATTGCTGCTTTTAGTTTCATATGTAATAAAGACCATTGGGAATTGCTTTTTCAGAAATGGAATATGCTCTTTAGAAAACAAAAACAAGCTTCTGGAGAAGAAGCCGTGTTAATGCCCGTTATTGATTGGGAACAATCTTACATATTTTTACTGATTTCAAAAACGGATGGTTTTACTATCATTTGTGGTGATACTACTATTTTTGAATATCAAGAAGGTAAAAATGAAGCTCGTTCTTCAATTGGATTAGTTCTTCCCCATATAGGATTTTCAATGCACAAATTTGTCAACGAAAATAGTTTCAATCCTGTGCGAGCAAGTGATAGATATAATATGGAAGAAGCCGCTCTCCCTGCAATAATTAGAGACTATACTAGTCTAGAAGGTTATAATGAGACGTTATCAAAATTATTAAAGACTGGTAAATTACATCTTAACCACAAGTTTGGCAACAATTCTAAAGAATATATAATCAACGATGATGATATCACTATTGAAATGAAAATAACTGGTTCTGAATTAATTGGTAATATCATTATCGGGGATATTCTTATGAGAGTATGGATTGACCCTATTGGAAACGGTTTTCGTTCATTTAGGAAGCAACTCTCAAGAGATTGCTCTTTTAACGAAGCATGCATTGTAATGAAATGCAATAATCATGAGAGCACGCTGACATTCAAAAAGAAAGTAATCCACATCATTTACTGTGATTAATATTCAATTAGACACTATCCTACATGCCGCAGATACACTCTGCGGCATGTAAAATATGCAGACTATTCTTCTGCGATTCTTCCATATGGTCCAGCACCATTAACAAAAAATAAGACAGATGCCAAAATAATACAGATGCCTCAAAGAAAGATAATTTAACATACGGAGTAGTTGCTATTAGTAGCAAAATAGGGGAGTATCCCAAAGTTTGTGTAAACCTCCAAACTGATGTAAGATAAAATTACTCAG
>OGLT01000200.1_pt1 | contig 56091 bp, 50 predicted proteins | sample 1572911 | NCBI WGS metagenome assembly OGLT01 (sample SAMEA2582014, study PRJEB24529) | metagenome | biome: Human gut stool | place: China | collected 2011 | reverse complement strand
TCTGTGCCATAGGTTGTTTCTCCTGTTCTCGTATTGATTATGATTATATATCAAAATCCTTGAGAATAGGCTGTCAACTTTTATGATACAACATCAATCCGTGACGAAGCGGGAAAGGTACATGAGTGTGTGATACAGAATTACTTCAAATAATAACAATAGGAACAAGTTCTTTTGTAAAATAAAAATGAGGTTGCGAAAACGGCTATTAACCTGTACGATAGAGGTATGAACATGGAAGGGAGCAAAATTATATGAGAAACAGATACGTTATGGCTCAGTAGTCTGAGCTTAAAATAAAGAGATGAATAGTTAAGCTCAGATGAATCCCCAAACAAAGACAGGAGGATTATCATGAGCCAGTTAAGAGCAGAAGAGATTCTGCCCAGAGAATTAATAGAGACTATTCAGCAATATGTCAGTGGAAAGAGTATATATATTCCATGCAGGGAGAAGAAAGACTGGGGAAGTCAGACCCAGTCCAGGCAATATTATGGGATGAGAAACCATGAAATATGTGAAAAATACAAGAATGGAACATCCGTAGTAGAGCTTGCAACAGAATATTCCTTATCCGAGAAAAGCATCCAGAGAATCATAAGAACAACGGTTAAGGCACAGTGATTGCAGAGTCAGTTAAAGTATATCATCGTTGTGGCGGATGTGGGAAAAAACAGGAATTTCTAAATTCTGGTAAATTCAGAGTCAATGCCAATGGTAATCGTGTGGATGTATGGCTGATCTATAGATGTAAGAAATGTAAACATTCCTGGAATCTTACAATATATGAGAGAAAGAAGCCAGCTAAGATAGCACCACAGGAGTATGAGCTTTTTATGGAAAATGATGCTGAGCTTGCCAGTCAGTATGGAAATGATATAGAATTTTTAAAAAGAAATAATGCTGAATTAAGATGAAGAGGCGCCCAGGCGTCTCTTTTGGTGCTGTATATTTATTTGCATTTGATTAAAGGAGAAGTCAGGATATGAAGTGGTTAATTGCATCTGATCTGCATGGATCAGCATATTATTGTAGAAAGCTGCTGGAAGCATATGATCTGGAGAAGGCAGACAGAATGCTTCTACTTGGAGATATTTTGTATCATGGGCCGAGAAATGATCTGCCCACAGAGTACGCCCCTAAACAGGTCATTGCCATGCTGAATGCACGCAAGCAGGATATTTTGTGTGTACGTGGTAACTGTGATGGGGAAGTAGACCAGATGGTGCTGGAATTTCCGATTATGGCAGATTATTGTGTGCTGGAATTGGGAAAAGGCATTGTATATGCAACTCATGGACATCATTTTAATGAAGAGCATCTGCCACCTTTACATAAGGGAGATATCCTGCTGCATGGACATACCCATGTTCCAAAATGTGTAGAACATGAGGAATATGTCTATCTCAACCCCGGTTCTGTGTCTATGCCCAAGGAAGATAGCTGGCATGGATATATGACACTGGAAGATGGAACTTTCCTGTGGAAAGATTTTGATGGAAATGAGAAAATGCATTTTGTGATGAAAGGAATCAGAGAGTAATGTATACTTTATTATTGTTGTTAATTTATTTGGCGTTTATCAGTCTGGGGCTGCCAGACTCCTTATTAGGCTCAGCCTGGCCCGTGATCCATCAGGAGCTTCAGGTACCATTGTCTTATGCGGGGGCAGTGACAATGATCATTTCATTTGGAACAATATGTTCAAGTCTGATGTCTGAGAGGTTGACGAAGAAGCTGGGAGTGAATATTGTAACGGTATGTAGTGTCCTTTTGACCGCAATCGCACTGTATGGCTTTTCCACGGCATCAGCCTTCTGGATGCTGTGTCTGTGGGGGATTCCATACGGACTGGGGGCAGGAGCCATAGATGCCGCACTGAACAATTATGTCGCATTGCATTATAATTCCAGACATATGAGCTGGCTTCACTGTTTCTGGGGCGTGGGTACGATCATCAGCCCTTATATCATGAGCTATGCCCTGACTACATCGGTATGGCAGAATGGTTATCGCATGGTGTCTTTTCTGCAAATGGGCATTACGGTGATTCTGCTCGTGACACTTCCTGTATGGAAGGTCAACCGCAAGGCAAATGAGCAAAAGGCAGAGCAGGCAGCAGTGATCGGTATCCGAGGGGCATTGAAGATCAAGGGAGTTCCACAGTTATTGCTTGGCTTTTTCTCCTATTGCTCATTAGAATCCACGTTATTGTTATGGTCCAGTAGTTATCTGGTAGGGGCAAAAGGCGTAACAGCGCAGAAAGCGGCGGCATTTGCCTCCCTGTTCTGCATTGGAATCACAGCAGGAAGATTCTTATCAGGTCTTGTGACAGAGAAACTTGGCGATTATAATCTGATCCGTATAGGAACCGGTATTTTATTACTTGGATGCATCGCAATGATTCTTCCGCTGAAGACAGATGTGGCAGCACTTGGTGGGCTGGTCGTGATGGGGCTTGGCTGTGCACCGGTGTACCCTTCTATTATACATGCAACGCCGGATAACTTCGGAGCACAGAATTCACAGGCAATCATTGGCATTCAGATGGCAAGTGCCTATGTAGGTTCTACCTTTATGCCTCCGGTATTTGGCTTGATTGCAAATCATATTTCCGTGGCATTAATGCCATTTTTTGTGCTGTTTTTCATTATGTTAATGTATATCATGGTGAAAAAGACATTCCAGAATCGTGCATAAGGAGAAAGCAGACTATGAAAGAGGTACAGGAGCAGTTGTTTGCACTGCAGGATTTAAAATATCGTGATTTCCACAGTAAACTGATGCCGAATATCAGCAAAGAGAATGTGATAGGAATCAGGGTTCCGGTTCTTCGTAAATTTGCCAAAAATTTTGCAAAAGATCCACAATTGCAGGATTTCCTGCAGGAACTGCCACATCAATATTATGAAGAGAACAATCTGCATATGCTGCTCATTACGCAGATAAAGGATTATGAGACATGCTTACGGGAAGTGAATCGTTTCCTGCCATATATAGATAACTGGGCAACCTGTGATTTCTCAGAGCCTGCATGTTTTGCAAAGCACAAAGCTGAACTTCTGCCACAGATCAGACAGTGGATTGCATCAGAACACACTTATACAGTACGTTATGGAATAGGTATGTTGATGAGACTGTATCTGGATGAAGATTTTGAACCGCAATATCTGGAATGGGCAGCAGCGGTACAATCAGAGGAATACTATGTCAATATGATGATTGCCTGGTATCTTGCAACGGCGCTGGCGAAGCAGTGGGAGGCAGCGATTCCCTATCTGGAGAAGAGGGTGCTGTCAGACTGGGTACATCGAAAGACCATTCAGAAGGCAGTAGAGAGCTATCGGATTACACCGGAACAGAAGGTATACTTGAAGAGTTTGAGAAGATAAATTGCAGATCCATTCCCGAATATGATACAAAATGTATCAAATATGCATGAAACAGTTATAGGAACGCAGGAAATTTTGATTTAGAATATCAATATAATAAGTTGCGCAATCGTTTGCGCATTAGATTTAATTTGGGAGGACTACAATTATGAAACGATTTCAAAAGCAATTTCTGGCATTATGTATCAGTGTCAGCCTTTGCTCAACAGCATTAGCAGGGTGTGGAAACAGCAGTGAAGAAGCTGTAGCACAGACGGAGGCAACGGCAGAAGCTCAGGAAGCAACAGAAACAACACAGGAGGAGACAACGCAGGAAGCAGAAGAAGCAACTACCGTTACAGATGCAACAGATATCTATGTAGAACCTGTCGAGGGAATCTCAGATGATTTTATCCGTGGTATGGATGCTTCTGCTGTATTGGTACTTGAGAACAGCGGTGTAAAATATTATAACTTTGATGGTGAGGAACAGGATGTATTCAAAACTTTATCAGAAGCAGGTGTGAATTACATTCGTCTGAGAGTGTGGAATGATCCGTATGATGAGAACGGCAATGGCTATGGCGGCGGCAATAATGATCTGCCAACAGCAATCGAACTGGGCAGGCGCGCAACAAAATATGGCATGAAAGTATGCATTGACTTCCACTATTCTGATTTCTGGGCTGACCCTAAGAGACAGCATGCACCTAAGGCATGGGAAGGTATGGAAATTGACGAGAAGTGTGATGCTTTGTATGATTACACCAAAGACAGTCTGACACAGCTTCTTGATGAAGGCGTAGACGTTGAGATGGTACAGGTTGGTAATGAAATCAACAATGGTATGGCTGGTGAATATTATCTGCCCAACGTAACACAGCTTCTGAAGTCCGGAACTAAGGCTGTCCGTGAGATTGCGGATACTTACAATAAAGACATACAGGTAGTAATTCATTATACCAATATTGAAAGCAATGGGGAAATCGACAGTCTGGCATCTAATTTACAGAACAATGATGTAGATTATGATATCATGGGATTATCCTATTATCCTTTCTGGGATGGCAGCTTCGATAACATGCAGAGAATTTCAAAGTATATTCAGAAGACTTATAATAAGAAGGTTATGATTGCAGAAACTTCCTATTGTTATACCTCTGAAGACGGAGACGGTTCAGGTAACAGTCTGGTAGGTACAGATGATATTGTAAAAGGCTATCCGGCAACCGTACAGAGTCAGGCAACTATGGTGCGTGATGTATGTGCAGCAGCCAATGAAGCCGGGCTGGAGGGTGTATTCTATTGGGAAGGTACATGGATTCCGGTAGGACCTGCAACAGCTGATAATTCCCCCATTTGGGAAAAATACGGCAGTGGCTGGGCAAGCAGCTATGCTTCTGATTATGATCCTAATGACGCTGGTTTATATTATGGTGGATGTTCTTGGGATAACCAGGCAATGTTTGATTTTACAGGTCATCCATTATCATCCTTGAATGTATTCAAGTATTTAAAAGATGGACATGATGTGCCATTGGCAGTTGATTATGTATCTGACGTATCTGTAACCTGCAACGCAGGCAGTGCAATTGAACTTCCAGAGCAGGTAGATGTGATTTATAACAACCATGCAGCTAACACACAGGCAGATGTAACCTGGGACGAGGCACAGATTGCAGCAATTGACCCTAATGTGGATGGTGAATATGATATCAAAGGTTCTGTAGATGGTGGATATTCTGTAACCTGCCATGTCAAAGTAGTGTTAAAGAACCTGGTACAGAATCCAAGCTTTGAAGATGCAGATACTTCCATGTGGAAAGTTACATATGAAGGAGACAGCAATCCTACAGACTACCAGAACAAGACAGATGATGCCCATACAGGTGATATTGCATTCCACTTCTGGTCAGGAGATTCTGATATGGATTTCTCTATTGAACAGGAATTCACAGATCTGGAAGCAGGAACATACAGACTGTCAGCTTTTGCACAGGGCGGTGATATGTCAGCAGATGCCCAGATGGAGCTGTATGCAGTTACCGGCGATGGAGAGCAGACACAGTCCTTTATGGTAACAACTTATAATGACTGGAAGAATCCAACCATCCCTGAGATTCAGGTTACGGATGGTACACTGACAATAGGCATCCGTATGAAATGTAATGTCAACAGTTGGGGTACTGTGGATGACTTCGTATTAAATAAAATATCTGATTAATTAGATGCAGACAGGCAAAAGGCAGCGCATGCAGCTGCCTTTTTATGTGTCGTAATGCAAATTTCTACTGGCGTCAAGTTGCTTATAAGTATATACTTTGAATAGTTATCTTATATTAGAAAGGGGCAATAAGCGTATGAATACACTAAAAGAGCAATATATAGCAGAAGGAGCCATTGTCAAGGGTAATGTGAAGCTGGGAAAAGATGCGAGTGTGTGGTATCATGCTACTATCCGTGGAGATTCCAACTCTATTACCATTGGAGATGAGACAAATATTCAGGATAATGTAGTTGTACACACGGAGAATACGCACCCGGTCACAATCGGCAATGGAGTGACCATAGGTCACAGTGCAGTAGTTCATGGCTGTATGATAGGGGATAACTCTTTAATTGGAATGGGAGCCATTGTTTTAAATGGCGCAGTTATTGGAAAAGACTGCATAATCGGTGCAGGTGCCTTAGTGACACAGAATACCCATATACCGGATGGAAGCCTGGCTTTTGGCAACCCTGCAAAAGTCATCCGCCAGGTCACAGAAGAAGAAAAGGCAGCAAACAGAGCTAATGCATTGAAGTATGTGAATGAGGCGAAGGAAGATTTGGCAAACAGCATCAATGTGTAATAGAGCGGTATCATATATAAAGGAAAAGGGGCGGAATAACCGTCCCTTTTTAATAGCATATGATATTTATTTCGTTAAATCAGCAACAACCTGATTGATGACCTTACCATCAGCCTTGCCTTTTAACTCGCCCATAACGGCTTTCATAATCTGTCCCTTATTCTTAGTAGCAAGGACATCAGCAAATTTCTCCTGCAGAATAGCAGCGACTTCTTCAGCAGATAACATTTTAGGAGCAAATTCGTTCATAATTTCGTAGCGTTTCTTATATTCCTCCAGAAGCTCTGTTCTGTCAGCCGGACAGGTATCAATCTGCTCTTTTACAGATTTAATCTCCTTTAAGATAGCTTCATTAGCCATCTCGTCAGGAATATCCTCACGACAGCCTGCATCAATGCCCTTTTTCTTAACGGCAGATACTAAAGCTGCAATAGCATCCTTTCTGAATTTATCCTTTGCTTTCATAGCCGCAATCATAGCGTCCTGTAATTCTTTTAATTTCATGTTAATCACCATGCCTTTCAGTAATTTTCAATCGGTTTTATTATACTCCAGACAGCGTCCTCTGAAAAGGGCAAAATTGTTGATTATAAAATGCTATTTTGCTACAATATATATTGATGTGTTGGGGACAAAATTGCGAAGATAGTAGAGTAAAACGAGTGGTATAGACAATAGTTTATGATGTTTTTAATGATATGGAGTTTTGATGAACGACATTCGATGTGAACTGAAAGAGGTATCAGACATGGGTATAATGACAGTATATCATGGTGGCTATCAGCCAGTGGAACATCCTGAAATACGAACAGGAAAGAATACGAAAGATTTCGGAACAGGATTTTATTGCACAATAATTAAGGAACAGGCGCAGAGATGGGCGAAACGATATAGTACCAAAATAGTTTCAATTTATGAAGTAAGATTACATGATGATTTGAATATAAAAGAATTTAAAGAAATGACAGAAGAATGGCTTGATTTTATCATTGCCTGTCGTAGTGGACAACAGCATGATTATGATATTGTAATTGGAGCAATGGCAGATGATCAAATTTATAATTTTGTTACTGATTATATGGATGGCGTTATTACCAGAGAGCAATTCTGGGCATTGGCTCGATTCAAATATCCAACACATCAGATTGTATTTTGTACAGATGAGGCACTGGAATGTCTGCAATATCGTGGTTATGAGGAGGTATTGTGATGGTAGGTGAAGGACGTGAGCCTAAGAAAGACAATGATCTTTTTTATACGTGCAGTTTGATTGATTATATTGCCAGAAGGACAAAAAATGTCAGGGCAGATGTAGTAAATCAGTTAGGAAAAGAACGTTTAGAGAGAATATATGATCTGGCGGATGTGTATCATTGTGACAATATAGAACGTGTATGTGATGATTTTGTAGAAGAGGCACATATAAAAAAAGGAACCTTCGACAATGTAGGAGATTGTAAATATTCGATTCCAACATATTGGGATATTGGTAAAGTGTATAAAAGACTGATTAAACAGGTTTCAGATGAAGAAAATATAGCAGTAATAGATGCATTGATAAAAGTCTATAATTCTTTTATCAGCCCTAAAATAGATGATTATAACAGTAGTGTGTATTATGAAAATCCATCATATATATTTGAAAGCTTTCGAGAAGGAGAATTACTTTAAAAATATAAGAAAATACTGTTGGAGCAGGATGTTAAATTTTTATAGTATAATAGTAATATAGGAGGTATACCGACATGGCAGAACGTAAATTAGTAGCATTAACCTTTGATGATGGTCCGACACTTGGTATTACAGACAAGGTATTGGATGTATTGGAGGAAAACAACGTAGTAGCGAGCTTTTTCCTGATTGGTCAGAATATCACGGAGCAGACCGAGTATCTGGTGAAGCGTGCCTATAATATGGGCTGCACGATAGAGAACCATTCCAAGACACATCCATCCATGATAGATCTGACAAAACAGGAGATCCTGGATGAAGTGAATTACACAACAGAGCGCATCGAACAGGTAATTGGTGAGAAGCCGCAATTCTTTAGACCGCCCTACATAAATTATAATCAGACGATGTATGATCTCATTGATCTGTATTTTATCAGCGGATATGGCTGTGAGGACTGGGAGCCGTCCGTGTCTGCACAGGAACGCGTGGATAGAGTACTTCAGGCTGCCAAGCCGGGATTTATGATCCTCATGCATGATATGGTAGATAACTTGCAGACCGTAGAAGCGATTAAGATATTGATTCCCGAATTAAAGAAACAGGGATATGAATTTGTCACCATCAGAGATATCTTTAAGAAGAGTGGAACTAAGCCGCAAAAGAACGTAATTTACATGGGAATAGACGATGTAAGGCGCAATTATGAGTAGTTGCAACCGCCAGTTGACAGATTGACAGGCATATTTGGTGGTCTGCAACTGTTCCAAAAGGTATGAACAGATGGGATAAAAGGCAAGGTTGTTTTATGCAGCCTTGCCTTTTCCATATATTAGGAAACTGTGATAAGTTCGTACTCGCGGGTTCCAAAACCGAGGTCTGCGGCAGCCTCGATGGTGTGTACACCATGTCTGGATTCAATACGTTCAATTAAGTGGTCTCTGCCCGGATCATCGCTGGTATATACCAGATCCAGACAAGCCTGGTCGATTGCGACAGGGTCAGTAGAGATTAAGATACCTATATCCTGCATGCAGGGATCTTCTGCTACTGCACAACAGTCGCAGTCTACGGACATATTTTTCATGACATTGATATAAATGGCATTTCCCTTGAAATATTCCACAATGGAGGATGCAGCATCAGCCATGGATTCCAGGAAAGAATCATGATCTGCTGTCCAGATTTTCTCAGGTTCACCGGCACCGTGAATATATGCCTTGCCGGCAGAAGATGCAATACCGATAGAAAGCTGCTTGAGTGCTCCGCCGTAACCACCCATAGGATGTCCTTTGAAATGGGAGAGGACCAGAAGAGAATCATAATCTGCCAGATCCTTGCCTACGAAATTCTTATGGATGACTTTACCATTAGGAATGGGAAGTTCCATATCAGAACCTTCTGCATCCAACAAATCTACTTCAAAATATTTGCTCCAGCCATGTTCGTGCATAGTTTTCATATGCTTGGCTGTGGTATTACGCGCGCCGTCATAGGCTGTGTTGCATTCGACAACAGTTCCACCTACATAATCAATAACCGGTTTCCAGAATTCTGGTTTCAGGAAGTTCTGATTGCCGACTTCACCGGAGTGGAGCTTGATTGCAACCTTACCGTCTAATTTTTTACCTAATAACTGATACATTTCCAATACTTTCTCAGGACTGATTTCCTTTGAAAAATATACCTTTGCTTTTTCGCTCATATACAAGGTTTACCCCCTTTATCCGATTCTTTATCTGATTCTATTTTATATAGAAAGAAAAGGAATTTCAATAAATATTTTAGTTTATAGATTTTTAATAAAAATTATTAGCACTCTCTATTGACGAGTGCTAATAATAGGTGTATAACATAGTCAGAACAAAGGAAAAGGAAACCTGAGTTCCAGAAACAATAAACAAAGACGACATCCGAGGTATTAGATAGAAGAAAGGAAGATGACTTATGTTGATGCCTAGTATTTTTAGAACTAATAGTTTGATTGATGATTTGTTTGATGATGATTGGTTCGATGACAAAGAGTTCAAGAACGTGGAGAAGAAACTCTATGGCCACAGAGCTAAGAATGTAATGAACACAGATGTGAAAGAAACAGAGGATGGATATGAACTGGAGATGGATCTTCCGGGATTCAAGAAAGAAGAAGTATCTGTTGAACTGAATAATGGATATATCACTATCAGAGCTGCCAAGGGACTTGACGAGGATGAGAAAGAGAAGAAGACCGGCAAGTATATCCGCAGGGAGCGTTACAGCGGTGCCTGCGAGAGAAGCTTTTATGTAGGCGAAGAGGTTACACAGCAGGATATCAAGGCAAGCTTCAGTCATGGTATCTTAAAGCTTGACATTCCTAAGAAGGAAGCCAAGAAGATAGAACAGAATAACTTCATATCCATTGAATAATAAGCTTGAATAAGCAATTGATAGCCACCCGGTTGTATAGCCGGGTGGTTCTATATAGGAGAAAGGGTGGCGATTACGATGGCAAAGGAAATCGCATTTGATATAGATGCAAGAAAGAAAATGGAATCTGGTGTGAACCAGCTGGCTGACACAGTGAAGGTAACGTTAGGACCAAAAGGCAGAAATGTTGTATTGGATAAGGGATTTGGCGCCCCGCTGATCACCAATGATGGTGTGACGATAGCCAAGGAGATCGAGTTGGAAGACAGATTCGAGAATATGGGTGCACAGCTGGTAAAAGAAGTTGCAACCAAGACAAATGATGCAGCAGGTGATGGTACAACGACTGCAACTGTTCTGGCACAGGCTATGATTAACGAAGGTATGAAGAATATCGCAGCAGGCGCAAATGCCATTGTCCTGAGAAAAGGCATGAAGAAAGCAGTAGAGACAGCACAGAAGGCTATTAAGGAAATGAGCAAGCCAGTCAGTGGCAAGAAGGATATTACCAGAGTCGCTGCCATTTCTGCAGAAAGTGATGAAGTCGGTGAAATGGTCGCTGATGCTATGGAGAAGGTCGGCAAGAACGGCGTCATTACCATAGAAGAAGCCAAGACAATGCAGACTTCTGTTGATGTGGTAGAAGGTATGCAGTTTGATAAAGGCTATCTGTCAGCATACATGTGTAATGATAAGGATAAGATGGTTGCCAACATGGATGAGCCATATATCCTGATTACAGATAAGAAGATATCCAATATTCAGGACATACTGCCGATTCTGGAGCAGATATCCAAGGCAGGTAAGGAACTGTTAATCATTGCAGAGGATGTAACCGGTGAAGCACTTACAACGCTGATTGTAAACAGTCTGCGTGGTACTTTGAAGGTAGTTGCAGTGAAAGCACCGGGCTATGGCGATAACAGGAAAGAAATGTTAAAGGATATCGCATTCCTGACAGGCGGTCAGGCAGTCTTTGAAGAACTTGGCATGCAGCTCAAGGATACTTCTATGGAAATGTTAGGCAGGGCAAAATCTGTAAAAGTCACCAAGGACAGCACAACAATCGTTGATGGCGAGGGCAAGTCTGAGGACATCCAGGAGAGAATTACTTCTATTAAGGCACAGGCAGAGAAAGCAACCTCTGAATATGATAAGAAGAAATATCTTGACAGAATAGCCAAGATGAGCGGCGGCGTTGGCGTTATCAGGATTGGTGCAGCTACAGAAACCGAGATGAAGGAATCCAAGTATCGTGTCGAGGATGCCTTGAATGCGACTAAGGCAGCTGTAGAAGAGGGTATTATAGCAGGTGGCGGTTCTGCTTATATCCATGCACAGAAAGCAGTTCTTGCAGAAGCAGCCAAGCTCGAAGGCGATGAGAAGACAGGTGCTTTGATCGTTGCAAGGGCATTGGAAGCACCACTTAGAACTATCGTTGAGAATGCGGGGCTGGAAGGAGCTATTGTAGTCAATAAAGTCAAGGAATCCGCAGATGGTATTGGATTTGATGCTGTCAGCGAAGAGTATGTAGATATGATGGCAAATGGCATCATTGATCCTGTGAAAGTGACAGACAGTGCGCTGGTCAATGCGGAGAGCATCGCCTCTACGTTACTGACAACAGAGGCTGCTGTAGGCAATATCCCGGAGAAAAAGCCGGCAATGCCTGCATCCCCTGAAATGGGCTATTAATTTAGTAATATATGAAATAGAGAAAAGGCGAATTATTTTTACTGAATAGTTATGATAAAAGAGAGATTCTGTTGTAAAAACAACGGATTCTCTTTTTTTACTGCGATATATTAGATTAGACTAACAAGTAATAGAAGAGTACAACTTGAATAAGTTACACCTATTACAACAAGGAGAGTATAAATATGCAGACAGTGGGAATTGATTGTGGTACTTCGGCATTGAAGCTGGTGGTCATGGCAGAAGAAGGAGTCCAATACTGAAAATATGTGAAACATCATGGAGATTATGTGCAGGCATTGCTTGAAAAGTTAAAAGAGTTAGAAAGAGAACATCCACAGGCTATGCAGTCTCCGATGATGTTGACCGGCAGTCATGCAGCAGAGCTTGCAGGATCGAAGTGCCTTTTGCCCGGAGGTGAAGGCGATGTTTACTGTCGCTGATGATAAATTCCCGGGATATGCAGGGGCAAATGGCAGATACCGGTATGCAAAGGTACGATTGCAGCAGCATGTAAGCGCCGTTCTAACAGTAGCTCCCCGTTATGAAAATACAGCCTTTGTACAGGAACTTGCAGGAATAGACACTGATTTGCCACTGTATCATCTGGCAGTGGATGCAGATGAGGATGATAACCTGATGAATGCATTGGAATCCTTCTTATTTTATCTGCATTAATACTATCAAAATATTTACAGAGCACTAATGACATGCTACAATGATACACGTTACAGGATTCGACACATATATTATAAATAAAAGAAAAATGAGGGTATGATATGTGCTGTAATCGTTGTTCAGGTATGGAGGATAGAGAGTCCTCGCCGGTGATTATGGATGTAAACAGGGCTGCAAAAGAAAACTGCAATTTCCGCAAGAGTGTCTGGACTGGTAAATGTATGCAGATGACATTAATGAGCATCCCGCCGCGAGGAGAGATCGGGCTGGAAGTACATGAGAAGACAGATCAGATGATACGTGTGGAGCAGGGCAGAGGTATTGCCATGATGGGCAATTGTCAGTGCAGACCTAACATGGAACTTGAGATATTTGAGGGAGATGTTGTATTTGTACCGGCTGGCACCTGGCATAATATCAGAAATATCGGCAGAGAACCACTGAAATTATCTTCTACCTATGCACCGCCTCATCATCCCAAGAGAACAGTGCATAAGACCAGAGAGGATGCTGACAGAGCGGGACACAGAAAATAAAACGATAAATAACAGAAAGGTACGGTCTTAGGTATGAACAAAGGAAAAGGTTTTATTGAAGAGTTTAAGAAATTTATCATGCGTGGCAATGTCATGGATATGGCAGTCGGTGTAATCGTAGGTGGTGCGTTTACTTCCATTGTTACATCACTCAATCAGGATATTCTGACTCCTGTTCTTGGAATCTTTGGCGGTACGGATTTCTCTAACTTAAAGGTTACACTGGGAAGCGGAGAGAATGCTCCTGTTCTGTGTTATGGTAATTTCATAACGGCCGTTATCAATTTCCTGATCACAGCGTTTGTGATTTTTGTTCTGGTAAAAGCCATTAATAAAATCGGAGATAAGCTGATCAGGAAAGAGGAAGAAGCACCGCCAGAACCTACGACCAAAATATGTCCATATTGTAGAAGTGAGATTGCAAAGGAAGCAACCCGTTGCCCTCACTGTACTTCCAATCTGGAATAGGGCAAAAGACTGTAGAAAGAGAACTCTACAGTCTTTTTTGTGTCATAAAATGTCAAAAATGCATAAATACATAGCGGTTTTAAACACTTATAATATTCAAATTGACGTAAAACGACTACTGTGATATGATATAAACTATGCGATGTGCTACATGGGGATAAAGGAGAGAGTATGGATTTTCAAAATATATTCAGCATGGTTCCATATAAGCGTAATTCATATAAAGTAAAGGTATTTCGCTATGTATTTTTTCTGATTGTCATTCTGTTTGTGGCATTCGGAGCTTATACCTATTATGACTATCAGAAGGAATGCCAGAGTAATGCAGGGAGAGAAGCACAGACAAAAGCTGCAAGAATAGTGTCACAGAATGATGAACGGCTGGAGAATCTAAGGCAATATTATATTACGATGTCTTCCAATGATTCGATAAAATGGATGCTGGAAAATAACATACGTTATTCAGATTATAGTAACTACAAAAAAGCCTACGAGGATATGGGCTCGGAAGGAATTTTCAGTGATTACGTGGGCAGCTTCACCTTTGTTAATTTCAGAACAGGGTGGGTGCTGAGTAATAAAGGACTTTTCCCATTGTATGATACATATAACCAGGATACGGTAATGTCCATATATGAGGATAAGACAGCGATAGCGGAGAAAAATTACTGGAAATATGATGAGCAGGGAGTAGTTCTGGATAGTAATATTGACAGGAAGTACCGGCTGACTGTAGAAACAAAAGGGCTGAACTTTATTATGCGGCTTCCTGCAACTTCCTATAATACATATGCAGTATTCATAGCCAATATCAATACAGATACATGGAAGAAATGGATTGATCAATGGCTGGAGGGCTATGAAAAAGTCGTAGTGTTGGACAAAGATGGAACACTCATTTATGCTACGGACACATCACTGGAGGATATTTGTCAGGAGCTGTACATAAAAGAACAGACCGATGGACAGGTGAGAACGGATCATACGGTATATATGGTCGGTAAGGCAAAATCCAGCATTCTTGGCTGGAATTACTATGTATTTCGTGATGTAAAAGGCGGGCAGGCCGGAATGCGTCTGCCGATAGCAATATTTGGTTTGTTGTTCATACTGATCATTGTCAGTCTGATACTTGTCAGTCATTTAATCTATCATCCGATAGATACGCTTCTCAAGGATGTTTCGGAGACAGAAGCGCAGAACAGTTATCAGGGGAATGAATTAGAGTATCTGGCGGGCAGCTATCATAATCTTAAAAAAGACAAACAGACATTGGAAGGGCTATTAAGTCAGCAGCAGGATAAACTGGAAGAACTGTTTGAATTAAGGCTGATTCATGGGGAAGTAGACGAAGAAGAATGGGGTGAATATCTGGAGGGATTCAGACTCCGTAGCTGGAAGTATTTTGCTACGGCAGTTGTTATTTTGAATCTGGGAGATGAAGAAATCCAGAGTATGGTGAATGAAGACGCCATATGTCTGAAATTACTTTCTGAAATGCCCGATTCCCTGAAAGAAAGGGCATGGATGCCTCCTATTTATAATGCCAGTGCTATTTTTGCAATCTTTGCGGAAGAAGATGAGGATATCCTTTTGGAGAAGATTCAGACCTTTTACACAGAAATGCAGGAATATGCTTCCAACATCTGTGATTATAATATCCTGATGGGAGTAAGTGCTACCCATACCAATTATCATCATATCCGTGCTGCATACAGAGAGAGTATTAATGCGTTGACCTTTAAGACCAGCATCGGTACAGAAGGGGATGTGGCGAAAGAAGACAAGAAGCAGGAGTGTCATTTCTATCTTGCCAGCACTACGGTATTGGCAAAAGAGTACAATCATCAGTTTGAAGAAGATATTCAGGCAGCAGTAAAAGCCGTAGATAAGAAGCTGTGTTATCAGGTCACAGATGCTTTTTGCCATTATCTGAATCAGGCGCAGGGGCATGAAGCAGAACTGCCGTTATATCTGCTTCGGTATGTGAATTCTATTCTGATTACAGCGGTAGATGCAGGCATTCACCTGCATGAGATATATCCGGATGGATTGAAGAAGACATATCGTGAATTGTTGGAGGTTGTGGAGCCGGACAGAGAGCGCAGGTATATCAAATGTAAATTCATAGATCCTGTCATCAGAGTTCGTATGGAGTATCTGGAGAGCCATTCCAACTCCATGCTTCAGGAGATTGAAGATCTGATTGAAGAGAAGAAGGGGAATCTGTCACTGACAGAATGCGCGGATATCCTTGGTGTGCACCAGACATATATCTGGAAAGTGCTGAAGATGGAAAGAGACAGATCATTTAGTGATTATGTGGAAGAGTATAAGCTAAAAGAAGCGAAACGCCTGTTACTGGAATCTGATATGACTGTAGCAGAGATTGCAGAGCAGCTTAATTATACCAATGCGCAGAATTTTATACGATTCTTCAGTAAAAGTACCGGAGTAACGCCCGGCAAGTTCAGAAAGTTGTACTAATTGTCCTAATAGGGGCATAAAAGGGAATAATCATTTTCTTAATTGCGTTGAAAAAGCAGTATAAAAAATGATTATTTCCTTTTCTTTTTGCACAAAACAGCATTATGTAACTGTGCAATATGTATAAAAATACGTCCGTATAACCCCTAAAAAAGAAAATGATTATAGACGTTATCACATTCAAAGTATAATATTGCACTATAACTTAGGGCAAACGGAAACGAAAGTAAGCAAAATAACGAAACGAACCCTGAGAATAGAAAATTGAAGAAAGGTGGTCATTCATGCCGGGTAAAAAAAAGAAAAGTAATGTAGTAACGCTTTCTGATGGAACCACGATTACATTACGACAAACAAGTACATGGCAATATATGAAGCATCACAAATGGCTTTACATTATGCTTCTGCCTGGGTTACTGTATTTCATTCTATTTAAGTATGTTCCGATGGGGGGACTGGTAATCGCATTTAAGGAGTATAGTCCTTTCAGAGGAATCTGGGGAAGTCCATGGGTAGGTTTCAGTCAGTTTAAGAAATTCTTCGATACACCGGATTTCTGGAGACTGCTTCGCAACACGTTGGGAATCAGCTTATTACAGTTGATAATTTATTTCCCTGCACCTATTATTCTATCTTTATTCTTAAATGAAGTCAGACACAACGGTTATAAGAGAGTGGTACAGACTCTTGTATATGTACCTCATTTTGTATCCTGGGTTATTGTAGCCAGTCTGACATATCAGTTATTTAATGTATCTGATGGTGTCATCAACATGATCATTAAGAATCTGACAGGAGGAACTATTGATATATTATCAAAGGGTTCTACATTCTGGGGATTGATTGTAGGACAGGATATCTGGAGAGAAACCGGATACGGAACCATTATCTTCCTTGCTGCGTTAGCCGGTGTAGATCAGGAGATGTATGAGGCGGCCAGAGTAGATGGAGCAGGACGATGGAGACTGATGTGGCATATTACACTTCCTGCGATTAAGGGTACCATTATCATGATGTTGATTCTGCGAGTAGGTGGATTGCTGAATACAGGCTATGAGCAGATTTTCCTGATGAGAAATGATCTGAATATGGAGTATGCGGATGTATTTGATACGTACATATATACAAGAGGTATTGTAAATGGACAATATTCCTTCTCATCAGCAGCAGGTATGTTCAAATCAGTCGTTGGCATGATCCTGGTACTTGGCTCTAACAAGATTTCCAAGATGTGCGGCGAAGCTGGAATTTATTAAGGAGGGGCATATGGCTGGAGTATTGAAGAAACAGGGCAGCAAGATCAAGAAGAGCCCTGGAGACAGAATTGTAGATGTCATTATATATGTGGGGCTTGCCCTGGTGGCATTGTCAACGGTATTGCCTTTCTTATATGTAGTGGCAGGTTCCTTTGCAACAGATAAGGAACTGACGGAGAAAGCATTTTTTATCATTCCTGAGGTATGGTCTTTGAATGCATATAAGTATGCAATCAAGACAGCCAATATTTTAAGAGGTTTGAAGAATTCTGTAATATTGACAGCATTGGGAACGACAATGTGTATGGTGTTTTCACTTACATTTGCGTACCCTCTGTCCAAGAAGCATTTCAGAGGACGTAACCTGATATTGAATCTTGTTATTGTGACCATGCTCTTTGGCGGTGGCATGATACCTTCCTATCTGGTGTATTGTGCATACGGTTTGTATGACAGCTACTGGGCATTGATTCTTCCGGCATTGATCAGTCCGTTCAATATGATCATTATTAAGAATTTCTTTCAGGATTTACCACAGGAACTGGAAGATGCAGCTTATATTGATGGATGCAGTGATATAGGAACTTTCGTAAAGATAGTGCTTCCACTGTCCAAACCGGTTATTGCTTCCATTTCACTATTCTATGGTGTTGGATTCTGGAATGATTATTTTTCATCCATGATTTATTTAAAATCAGCAGAGAAGTTTCCAATACAGATTCAGTTGAGATCTATCATCCTTTTGACTTCACAGATTTCAGAGGTTGTTATGGATTATTACGATATGAACGGAGCACCGCCTGATAAGGCAGTCAAAATGGCATGTACTGTAATTGCTACCGTACCTATTCTGTGCATTTATCCTTTTGTACAGAAATATTTCACCAAGGGCGTTATGGTTGGCGCTGTAAAGGGTTAACTTAAAATTATATAATTATATAAGGAGGATCTTATGAAGAGAAAGAAATTATTACAGAAAGTATTATCCGCAGCATTAGCAGCAAGCATGGTAATGAGTCTGACAGCATGTGGAGGAAGCAGTAATTCTACTGGAAGCAATGCTTCTGGCAGTGATTCTACACAGACAACTGCTGCATCAACAGAGAAGGCAGATGCAACAGCAGCTACAGAGACTAAAGAAGAGACAAAAGAGAGACAGACCGTTACTTTTATGACAATTGATTTTAATGCAGGTACTTCCAATACAGGAGACTATGCAGAAGAAATCAAGCAGAAGGTAGAAGACGCTACGGGCGTTAATTTGGAGATCGAATGGGTACTTTCTGATGTAACAGATGAGAAGATCACACTGGCAATGGCAAATCCGTCCACTATGCCTATGATCATCACACACAGCGGTTCTCTGACCGGTAATATTGTAAGTGCAGCCAAGGCAGGTGCTTTCGTAGATCTGAATGATTATATCTGGGATTCTGAGAAATATCCAAATCTTTCCCAGATGAATAAATCTGTAGCAGAAACACTTTCCGTAGATGGTGCATTGATTGCTATTCCACGTACAAGAGATATTGGACGTTACGGCCTCTCCTATCGTCAGGACTGGGCAGATGCAGTAGGTATCACAGAGGAACCTAAGACAATTGATGATGTATATGATATGTTATACAAATTCACCTATGACGATCCTGATGGAAATGGTAAGAACGATACATATGGTATGGAAATGACATCTTATACAGGACCGTTTGACATTATTCAGACATGGTTCGGTGTAGGAAACGGATGGGCAGAAGTAGATGGTAAGTTAATCCCTGTTCATATGCAGCCTGAGTATAAGGAAGCTCTGGACTGGATCAAGAAGGTATATGATGATGGTCTGATGCCTAAGGACTGGGCAGTACGTACAACAGATACCTGGTCAAATGGATGTAAGACAGGAGAAAGTGGTGTTTACATCGACGTAATGGACGGCGGAAGACGTATCTGGGATTACTTCGTAGCAGAAGAGACAAAGACTCCTTCCGTAGTAAATCCTGACGAGACAGCTTCCATGAATCTTCTGGGTGCTGTAAATGGCAAGACACTTGCAACCTCCGGCTACAACGGATACTTTACAATCAGTGCATCTACCTGCGATACACCTGAGAAGATCGAAGCTGCTTTGACACTGCTGGATAAGCTTAATGACAATGACACAAGACTTCTTGTTGAGTACGGCCTGGAAGGTATTAACTGGGAAAAGGATGCAGATGGCAACCTGGTAGACCTGGATGTGGAGAATGCAACTCTTGCAGCTAACTATATGGGACTGAATCAGATGCTTGCCTACATCCCAAGATATGATCTGAATCCTTCTCCTGCAAAAAATGAGCGTACACAGGCGCAGGCAGATGTTTATGTAGAAAATGAAAAATATGCAGTATTCAATCCTGCGTCTTCCTATCTTGCAAATTCTGCTACCTATGCAGATATCGGTAAGACTCTTGATGAAATCATCACACAGGCAAGAACACAGTATGTATGCGGTGAAATTGATGAAGCCGGACTTCAGACAGCATGGGATAACTGGCTCAATCAGGGTGGACAGACAATCATAGATGAAGTAAATGCACAATATGAAGCAAACAAATAAACATCCGTAGGGATACGGATAAGGCACCGGTATCCAATAGGATGCCGGTGTTTTTATAGGAGAGATAAGACAATGTATCTGAATCTGGAAGGAGACTGGACGGTTACACTTACAACCAAAGAAGGAACGCAAAAGGGAAAGGTTTCACTGCCGGGGATTATCCAGGCACAGGGGTATGGAGAGAAGATTACTAAGCAGACACCATGGGTAAGCAGTCTCCATGATGCAGAATGGTGGGAGAGGGAGGAATACAGGTATGCACAGGAAGATGGATGCAGAATCCCTTTTCTGTCACAGCCACCCAGGCATTTTTTGGGAAAAGTCCTTTATGAAAGAGAGATAGAGATTAAGGAAGAAGATAGTGATACATGGTATCTATATATAGAAGTAACGCATTGGAGAACGAAGGTATCTGTTGATGGGATGCAGACTGGAGAAGATTGTTCGGTGTGTACTGCACACAGACTGGATTGTGGCAGATTGACCAGAGGAATACATACCATTCAGGTAGAAGTGGATAATTCCATGCAATATCCATATAGACCGGATGGACATGGTGTATCGGATGCCCTGGGGGCGACATGGAATGGCATGGCAGGAGAAATCGCACTTTTTACACAGGATGTCTGGGAGAAGAGAATAAGGGACAGGAAGCAGTATGCAAAGGAACATATAAGACGAATCAGAATAGAAAACGGTAGATTTATAGTAGATGGCAGAAAGGAGTATTTCAGAGGAACACATTTTGGCGGTGAATATCCATTAACGGGATATCCTGTAACGGATAAAGCATGGTGGAGGGATAAGTTTGCAATCATGAAGAAATGGGGACTTAATTTCATGAGATGCCATTCGTATTGTCCACCGGAGGCTGCCTTTGCAGCAGCCGATGAAATGGAAATCTATCTACAGCCTGAATGTGGGATGTGGAATCATTTTGAAGAGAATATTCCTATGCTGGATGTATTGAAAGAGGAAACGAGAAGGATTCTGGAACAGTTCGGGCATCATCCATCCTTTGTCCTGTTCTCACCGACCAATGAACCCTCCGGTAACTGGTATGGTGTTCTTCGCAAATGGGTGGAAGAGACAAGAGAATATGACAGATATCTCGGATATGAGAACAGACGTGTCTATACGGCACAATCAGGGTGGTTTTATGATACCGCACCTTCACAGGTAGAAGGTACTGATTATCTGTACTTTCACCGATCAGCGTATGGACCTTACCTGGGTGGGAGTATCAGAGGACCGGTGGGATGGAGAGGCGGCAATTACACCCCCTCACTTGAACAGGCAGATAAGCCTGTGATTTGTCATGAATTAGGGCAGTGGTGTGCATATCCGGACTTTCATATAATTGACAGCTTCAGTGGATATCTGATTCCGGGCAATTATCAGGTATTTCGTGCACATTGCAAAGCGCAGGGACTGTTGGGGCTGAACAGGGAATTTGCATACGCTTCCGGCAGAAATCAGGTGAGATTATATAAGGAAGATATAGAAGCCAATCTCAGAACACAGCAGCTGGATGGATTCGAGCTTCTGGATATTCATGACTATCTGGGGCAGGGAACGGCGTGTGTAGGGGTATTGGATGCCTTTTGGCAGGAGAAGGGATATGTGGATGCATCTGAATTTAGACAGTTTTGTTCTGATGTTGTGATACTGGCAGCTTTCCCACGATATGTCTATACGGTGGAAGATACGATTCAGGCACCGGTCATGGTATGTAATTTCGGAGAAAAAGATATTGACACATGTGTCATAAAATGGAAGCTGTATGCCAGAGGAGAAGGAGAATGGAATCAGGTTGTCATGCAGGGCGGATTTCCTGAATGCAGTATAAATCAGGGAGAAAAGGCATTAATAGGAGATTTGGAACTGAATCAGAAAGTAATCAGTGAATATGCCAGCGAACATGGCAATCAGTGCTTCCTGCTTGAATTATATATCCATGATGTTACGTTCAATACATGGAAAATATATGTATATGGGAAGATGGAGGAAGAAGATTGCTTTGGGGAAAATAATTTTGAAGAAGTATGCTATACGCAGGAATGGCAGCAGGCGAAGTCTGTATTGGAACAGGGAGGAAGGGTTATTTATGCGCCGTTTCTGTCTGATTTAAGCTATGAGTGTCCTCCACTGTCTATGAGAAATGTGTTCTGGAATGGACAGATGGGGCCTGCGTGGGGCAGAGAATTGGGAATGATTGCAGATACAGAATGTAGGATATTTGATGATTTCCCGACAGATGTTGATGGAGGCTGGCAATGGGAAGATATTTTGCAGCATGCAAGGGGCTTCCACCTACAGAAGAGTCTGCGTGCGCTGACGCCGATTGTCAGAATTATAGATGATTGGAACAGGAATCTGCCATTGGCACTTATGCTGGAGGCAAAGGTAGGACAGGGCAGGCTGTTACTTGTTTCTGCCGATCTGAGTGGTGATTTCAAAGACAGACCGGCGGCATATTGTCTAAGACAGTCGCTGCTGCGGTATGCACACTCTACGTCTTTTGCACCGCAGATGGATATTCGGATAGAGGATGTAGAGGAAAGCCTTTTCCCTGTACTCAGGATGCAGACACTGGTGGGGGAAAATGCCAAAGACAACAGCCTGATTGTGGAGAATCCCCAGATATCCGCAGTCTATGAGGAAGAACAGTTCCCGATAGAAATAGAGATACCATTGTCTAAGACAATTGCTGCAGAGGGGATTTTGTATGTGCCGGATCAGCGGGAGAGGAAAAGGGCAGAATTTCCCAAAGATGTGGAAGTGTATATAAAGGCGAAGGCTGAAAATGAATGGAAGAGAGTATGTAAGTGTGAATTTCATAACAGCAGTCTGTCGCAGAGGATATATTTTGATAAGCAATATGAAATAACAGCAATTCGGCTGCTTGTTATCTCCTGCTGGGGAGCCGATACGTTGGAAGAATGGCAGGAATATAAAGAAGGATATAGAAAGGTCAGCCATTTGCGCAGACCAGTGGTGAGGCTTGCTGGGATTCATCTGTTATGTCAGGAAGAAGCTCCTCATAATAATGAGATATTCTGGCAGGGGCAGCATAAGAGTGCGACAAAGGAAATAGAGGCATAGGGAAGGAGAAGAGAGAATGGAACTTCACAATATCAGAAGTGAGGCAAAGGGACTTACAACATGGGGCTGCATGTGGAAGCAGGGGGAGTGTCCTACAGATACACAGCAGAGAGTCAGGAAATATTTTATATGTCAGAATGACAAAGGGGAAAAGGTATCCATTCAGTCAAGAATCACAGCATACTGGCAGGATGGTTCGGTGAAATGGTCTGCGCATACAGCAGATGCAGAAAGGCTTGGAAGCCACATTACAATGGAGCTGTCAGATACCAAACCAGATATGGAGATGCAGAATCCTGTTAAAATAAAAGAGGATGATAATGGCTTTTGCATCCATACGAAAAATATGATACTGCATATCGCAAAGAAGGGAAATAATTTAATTGACACGGCTGTCATAAATAATGTAACCAGATTGAAGAATGTTCATCCGGTTCTGCAATTAGAAGAGCCGATGAACTGGAACGAAGAGGAAGCACATATTGTCAAGTCATACACCGGCGTCATTGAGCAGGTTCGGGTAGAAGAGTGTGGAGAGCTTATGATAGTGATACGATATGAGGGATGTCATGTGAACAGAGAAGGGGTGAAGAAGATTCCCTTTATTATTCGCATGACAGTGGGAGCAGAGCTTGAAGATATCCACTTTGTACATACTTTTCTATATGATGGGGATGAGAACCGGGATTATTTAAAGGGAATCGGTATAGCATCAGAAGTAGCCATGCAGGGAGAACTGTATAACAGACATGTGAAATTTATGGGAGATCATGGCATTTTTCATGAAGAATTGGTTGCGCTTCGTTCCTGGCGACCAAGAGTCCCACAACATATCTATGAGGCGCAGAGTGCGGGGCAGGAGTTGAAGCTTACAGGAACAGAGAAGGACATTGCAGATCAGGTGCTGGCAGCTACACCATATTGGAGTGCATACCGCTTATGCCAGGACAGTGCAAGCCATTATAGCATCCAGAAGAAGATAGCGGATGATAACTGCTGCTATATTGACTGTCTGCATGGAATGAGGACACAGGGAGGTGCTGCCTTTGGCAGTGAAAATGGCAGCATAACCATGAGTATCCGGGATTTCTGGCAGAAATATCCAACAGGCTATGACTGGAAGAACCTGGATAAGGACTGGGCACAGGCAATTATGTGGTTCTGGAGTCCACAGGCGCAGGCAATGGATTTTCGACATTATGCTAATCGTGGGTACAATCAGGTGTGCTATGAAGGCTATGACTATAAAGGAGCAGATCCTGTAGGAATTGCATGTACCAATGAATGTACCATCAGACTAAGTGGGAAAATGATTCCTTCAGATCAGGATATTGAGGATTTCTGCCATTACGTGGATAAGCCGGCACTGTATGTAGGAACACCCCAGTTTTATCATGATATGAGAGCTTTCGGTTACTGGTCTTTGCCTTCTTATAACAGTGAGATGGAACAGTGGCTGGAAGAGCAGTTGAAGACGGCTGCGGATTTCTATTTGCAGGAGGTCGATCAAAGAGGCTGGTATGGAATGTTCAATTATGGAGATTTCATGCATACCTATGATGCGCAGAGACATCAGTGGCGCTATGATATGGGTGGTTATGCTTGGGACAATACAGAGCTTGTGCCGACTCTGTGGCTGTGGTTATACTTCATGAGAAGTGGAAGAGAGGATGTATTTACACTTGCGGAGAAGCTTTCCAGACATGCTTCTGAAATTGATGTGTATCATTTTGGCAAATACAAGGGATTAGGCTCAAGGCATAATGTGCGTCACTGGGGCTGTCCCTGCAAGGAAGCAAGAATTGCAATGGCAGCACATCACAGATTTCTCTATTATCTGACAGGGGATAGAAGACTGGAGGATATCTTTGATGAGCTAAAAGACAACGAACTGAGTTTCTTCAACAAAGATCCTTTGGGGGATTTCTATGACAAGCAGAATATGACCTATCCCAGTCACGCACGCAGTGGACCTGACTGGTCTTCTCTGTGCTCGAACTGGATGACCTGTTGGGAAAGAACGGGCAATACGAAGTACAGGGATAAGATCACGGTGGGACTGGAGGATATTAAAAAGGCGCCGCTTCAGCTTATATCTGGACCGGATTTTGAATTTGATCCCTCTACCTGTCATTTGCGTTACATAGGTGAGAGAACCACAGGAGGCAGCCACTTACAGGTATGCATGGGCGCACCGCAGGTATGGCTGGAGTTAGCGGATTTACTGGAAGACGAGACCTTTCATAAAATGCTGGCAGACCTTGGCAGGTTCTATTATCTGCCAAGAGAGCAGCAGATAGAAGAATCACATGGAATCATAGGTGACAGAGAGTTCACATTGCCATTTATGAGTGCAGTATTGGGCGCTTATGGAGCAATGTATGGTAAGAATGTATGGCTGGCAGACAGGACATGGCAGATTCTCTTGCAGACGATGATACATGAGGGCAATCATGATGGTTTCCAGATTCAGTATCTGAAGGATTGTGGCAATCAGGCAAAGCTGGCAGAAATACCCTGGATTTCTACTAACTTTGCGGCACAGTGGTGTCTGAACGTTATTATGGTACTTGAGTTTATCCGGGATGCGCTGCCGCAGACCATGAAACAGGCGCAGCAGCTTACACAGGGTGGCGATGATTTCCTTTTTCATAAGGCGTAAATGTCAGCTTAAAGAAAGGCTTGGTTAATAAGTATGAAATTAAGAATAAAAGACATTCAGGATGAGCAGGTGACAATAGAGTGGGATAAAGTAGAAGGTGTACAGGAATATTGTGTATACTGGTCAGATAAGGATACACCCACGATGCAGTACAGATTAACGACACAAGTGTCACAAACACGATATACATTAAAGAAAGCGACACATGTGCCACATTTTATAAAAGTGTCCTATACAGACCAGAATGGAGATACCGTGTACAGTGACGTTCTGAGAACTCCTGTAAAGAAAGTATTTCATGAACAGCTGGAGAAATTAAATCGTGGTCTGGTGGCAATTCCTGTGAAAAATGGAATCTTTCTAAGCTGGCGCCTTTTTCTGGATGAAGTGGATGGATATTGTGACATCGGACTGACAGGGATGGATTTCATGGTCTACCGTAATGGTAAGAGACTGCAACTGGTAACAGAGAGTACGAATTATCTGGACATACAGGGCAGTAAAGAGGACAGATATGCAGTTGCACCCGTACAGAATGGACAGGAGAAAGCGTGTTGTGAAGAAGTGGCAGTGTGGGATAAGGAATATCTCGATATTCCAATCAGAAAGCCACAAGGAGGAATAACACCGGCAGGAGAGAGCTACGAGTACAGTGCAAATGATATGAGTGTGGCAGATGTGGATGGAGACGGCGAATATGAGTATATTGTAAAATGGGACCCATCTAATTCTCATGATGTATCACATCGGGGATACACAGGAAATAATTATCTGGACTGTTACAAACTGGATGGTACATTGCTGTGGAGACTGGATATGGGGGTAAATATCCGTGCGGGTGCCCATTATACGCAGTTCATGGTCTATGATTTTAATGGGGATGGCAAGGCAGAGATGGCTGTGAAAACAGCACCCGGTACGAAAATGACAACATATCGTGCAGATGGAAGTGTGCTGAAAGAACAGTATATTACCATGCCTTTATCTGATATAGAAGCAGGAATTACCCATGAGAGTAATTTTGTGTGCACGGCAGCAGACTATCGGGAACATCTGATTGCTGTGTTTATGGAGTGGCATAATCATCCAGAGGTCAGAAATGGACACTGGTATCAGACACTGGAGGAATGTTTCGGCATACCTGTCCGATATGAATATCCACTAAGCAGGAAAGATGCAGAAGAACTGGCAGAATACTTTATCCATGTATATGCTCCGGGCAGAAGTGAGAAGAACAGACTGGATGAATTTGAAGGCTTTATTTATGAAGGACCTGAATATCTGACTATGTTTGCCGGAGACGGTGGAGAGCTGGAGACAATACCTTTTAAAATAACGCGGGTAGATGATGGTCTGATGTGGGGAGATTATGCATTCAGAAGAATAGAGCCATGCAACCGAGTAGACAGATTCCTGTCAGGAGTTGCCTATCTGGATGGTGAAAGACCTTATCTGCTGATATGCAGAGGATATTATACGCGAAGCACGATTGTAGCATATGATTTCTTCCAGAACAGCTTTCATGAAGTATTCTGCGTAGACAGTGGATTTGTTACCATGAGCAATCCTTTTAATGATGAAGAGGCACATGAAAATGTCGGAACAGACCCGGTCTATGGAAAACTGGCGGGTCAGGGCAATCACAGCCTGTCTGTTGCAGATGTGGATCAGGATGGCTGCATGGAGATCATATACGGTGCAGCAGTAATTGATCATGACGGCAGTTTACTATACAGCAGTTATGATTACAGACCGGATGGTGTGTATACCAAGCTTGGACATGGAGATGCCATGCATGTAGCAAGAATTGATCCGGACAGACCCGGACTTCAGATTTTTAATGTATTTGAAGGTGGAGCTTCGGTTCCCTATGGCTATGCATTACGTGATGCAGAAAACGGCAAAGTGATATTTGGAGAATACGCGACTACGGATCTGGGAAGATGTATGATCGGCAAGATTGACCCGGAGACAAGAGGATATCAGGTGTGGGTGAATGAGGTATATGACTGTAAGGGCAATAAGCTGTCAGTACCGCTTCTTGGAACCAATCAGAGCATCCATTATGCTCCTGATCTGACAACGCAGATACTGGATGGAGTGCAGTATATTGGTACTGTTCAGCCGGGAATTGTCAATGACAACATACATGGTATTATGCTTACGCCTGAGGACACAATGACCAATAATGGAACCAAAGGCAATCCCTGTCTGGCAGCAGATATTTTTGGAGATTACAGGGAAGAATTATTGCTGCGAACAACAGACAGCAGTGCAATCCGTATCTATATGAATACAGACATCAGCACTCATAAGCTTTTTACGCTGATGCATGATACCCAGTATCGTTGTGGTATCGCATGGCAGAATAACTGCTATAATCAGCCCTGTTATCCGAAATATTATTATGGAAGTGATATGGATTATGCTTATGTACTGCCGATGAATCTCAGATAGCTTGGTTGGCAGTAGACAAAAAGACAAAATAATGATAAAATCGTAACTGTTTCGGGAATTATTGGAATCTCCCGGAACAGTTATTGCTTATCAGACAGAAAGGTGTGAAATACATGAGCAGTTTGAAAGAAAGTATTTACCAGAAGCATGGTTTTATTTATCAGATCGGAGAAGCTTATTATGCGATAGGAGCCAATATCTTCGCACAGATAACAGACAGCGCCGAGATTGATAATATGGAGTTACTCAGTAATGCATTAAATAAGAATAATGAGCGTCAGATCTCCAAATATCTGGACAAAGTGATCCGCATAGCTGATACACACAGAGTAGATGCCAGAGAACATTTAAAACAGCAGGAGAGACTTTATGCATTCATAGATGAGCTGGAAAAGTCCAATCCGGAAGGATATATGAGTCTTCAGAAGCAGTTTGCACAGTTTGAAGAACTCTTTGACAGATATTCTAAATATGGTGTAACTATTCAGAGCAATGCAAATTGAGGCAGAATATGCTTATTCATAAGCATATTTGACACAATTTATATGGCGAAGTAACCACAATAAGCAGATAACAAGTAAACTTGTTATCCAGAAAAGCTGTGAAACAGCGGTTTTGCGCATGGGGTGCTGAATAGTTACAATATGGTAAGGAAAACCAGTAAATAGTAAATATTTGGCTGACATAATTTGTTATGGGGTTATACTGGACAAATGAATATAAGTATGCTATGATTACACTCGTGATGTAACAAATTTGTAACATATCACCATATGCACCCGTAGTCTAATGGATAGAACGGAGGCCTCCGACGCCTTTAATGCAGGTTCGATTCCTGTCGGGTGCATTTTGTATGTTAGTGAATTGTTTACAAGGGTACGATTTGGAAATCCGTGTGGGAAGAGATCCTGTAATTGATCTGGTGATTCACGATAACAGATTGGAGTAAGAAATGAGCAACAATAATAACAAGAATAACAACAGAAATAATTATAAAAATAATAATTATAATAAGAAGAATCAGAATAAACAGACTGGCACGAGACGTACAGTAGAAGCCGAACAGGTAAAGAAACAGAATGTTGAAAATACCAAAGAGGTAGAAAAAGAAACTGTAGCTGAACCAAAGGCAGCAGAAGTAAAGGCACAGCCTGAGAAGATCAACAAGGCAGCCAAAACAGAGAACAGAATTGATGTCAATGAGTTGAAAGATAAGCTGACCAATGTTCTGAATCGTAAGAACACCAGGATTGTATTAGTCTCAGCAGCAAAGATTGTACTCCCGGTTATTGCATTGATTATTGTGGTTGCAACGATCATTTCCCTGGTACATTCCAAGAATGGAAAAGACACAGAAGCGATAGCATCCTTATCAGAGGAGACAACAGAAGGAACCGTTTCCTCTGCTGTGTTAAATGAGCCACTGGAAGAGAACAAGTACCCGGCAGTGAATGAACTGGTTCAGTCTTTCTATACTGCACTGGCAGAAGATGATATGGATACTGTCAAGGCATTGAAGGATTATACCAATGATAAAGAGATTATTACATATCAGAAGAAGAGTGAGTATATAGAGTCTTATAACAATCTGACCTGTTACACCAAGGACGGCATTGATCCTAATACTTACTATTTATATGTATGCTATGATGTGAAATTTAAGGACATTGATACAATGGCGCCGGGATTGAATGCCTGGTATGTATATATAAATGATGCAGGTTCTCTTCAGATAGATGGAGATATGGAAGAAAGTGTGACTGCTGCATTGAAACTGGTAACAAGTCAGGATGATGTGGTAGATTTATATAATAAGGTTGATGTAGAGTATAAGGAAGCAATTGCTGAGGATGAGCAGCTCAATACATTCCTTGCAGAGTTCCCTAATGAGATTAAGACCTCTGTAGGTGTTGCACTGGCTCAGCTGGAACAGGAATCCCAGGAACAGACTCAGGCAGAACAGCATACAACAGAAGCCGCACAGGAGACTACCACAGAGACTGCATCTGTAGAGGAGCAGCCGCAGACACAGACAGTAAATCAGCAGGTACGTGCTACAGATACTGTTAATGTCAGATCTTCTGACAGTGAAGTTGCAGATAAGATCGGCAAGGCACAGCAGGGAGATATCCTTACCCGTACAGAAGAGAAGAATAATGGTTGGAGCAAGGTTATCTATGAAGGTAAGGAAGCTTATATCAAGAGTGATTATCTGGAAGTAGTATCAGATAATACAGATACAGCAGCTGCCACAACAGAAACCGTTGTTAAGACTGTGAAAGCCAAGACTAATGTCAATGTCAGAAATGCAGCCAGTCAGGATGCTGATAAGATAGGCGTTGCTCAGGGAGAAGCTACTTTCAACGTACTGGAAGACCAGGGAGAGTGGCTCAAGATCGAATATAATGGTCAGACAGGATATGTGAAAGCAGAGTTTTTTGAATAAATTTAGTTGAAATCATGTCTGAATCATATATAATAGAATAGAGTGTCGATAGAAAACCCATGTGGCCTCACGGTTACATGGGCTTTTAAACCTGTATATTTCTCAGTTTTGGAGGGATGTTATGTTTAATCAGAAGAAGATAGCAATTATGGGAACCGGTAATATCGCAAAGATAATGGCACGTACCATAAAGCGCATGAAAAATGTGAAATGTTATGCGGTCGCATCCAGAGATATGGACAGAGCCCAGGCTTTTGCCAAAGAATTTGGAGTCAAGAGAGCATACGGTTCATATGAAGAAATGATGGCAGACAACAGAATTGATTTAGTATATATTGCTACGCCCCATTCAGAGCACTATGCCAATATGAAGCTGTGCATAGAGAATGGATTTCCGGTACTGTGTGAGAAGGCATTTACAGCGAATGCCGAACAGGCAGAGGAGATATTCAGGCTTGCAGAAGAGAAGCATGTCTTTGTTGCCGAAGCAATGTGGACAAGATATATGCCTATGCTGACTACGATAAAAGGCTTGCTGGCATCAGGAATGATCGGACAGCCTTCTATGCTGACCTGTAATCTGGGGTATCATATTGTAGATGTACCAAGACTGACAGAGCCATCCCTTGCAGGAGGAGCTTTACTGGATGTAGGTGTATATACACTTAATTTCGCATCCATGATGTTTGGAACAGATGTGGTCAAGGTGGATTCCAGCTGCATACTGACACCATCAGGGGTAGATGCGTCTAACAGTATTACATTGACATACAGAGATGGTAAAATGGCAGTTCTTAACAGTACGATGCTTGGATATAGTGATCGTAGAGGTATTATATACGGAACGAACGGTTACATAGAGATTGAGAACATTAATAATTACGAATCAGTGACAGTATATGACAAGAATCGTAAAGTACTCAAGGAAGTGAAAGCACCGGCGCAGATTACAGGATATGAGTATGAAATTGCATCCTGTCTGGATGCTTTGGATAAAAATGCAACAGAATGCTGGGAAATGCCACATAGTGAGACTTTGCGCATCATGAAAATGATGGATGAGCTTCGCAGCAAATGGGGTGTGAGATATCCATTTGAGATGGCAGAGAATCAGGAAGAAATACCTTCACAGCCTGAGATTATGGCAGCAGAGATTGAACAGACAGAGCCAGCGAATGTGGAGCCAGAATATCAGAAGCCGGAATATCCGATAGAAGAAGTGTTGTCTGAAGAAACTCAGCCAGCAGAAGTTTTAACAGAAGAATAGAAATGTAGAAATAAGGACATCCTATGACTGACAATAGAATGCGCAAAATGCAGACAGGAGGCAGTCATGAATAAGGATGATACAGAAATTCTCAAAGAAGTACAGAAGAATACCCGAATGGCAGTGAAAGCAATAGAAGCCATTTCGGATAAAGTATGTAATGATAAGCTTTCCTATGAATTATCGAGGGAAAATCTGTCTTTTTCAAAGCTGCATAATAAGGCAGTAGATATGCTTACCAGAGAAAGCAAGGATGTCTATCATCCCAGTGCAGTAGAGGATATGATGCTTTCAGGTGCAATCAATATGAATACCATGTTGAATAACAGCACAAGCAGAATCGCAGAATTGATGATACAGGGAAATAACCGTGGAATCCTCAGCATGTGCAAATCCATGAACCATCATGATAATGCTGGCAGTATGACCATGGAGGTTGCGAAAGAACTGATGGATTTTGAAGAAAAATGTATTGAAAAACTAAAGGAATATCTATGACAAGATTGAATAAATATCTGGCAGAATGTGGAGTGTGTTCCAGAAGAGAGGCTGACCGTTATATTGACCAGGGCAGGGTCATGGTCAATCATACGCCTGCGGTAAGCGGTATGCAGGTCAGTGACCGGGATCTGGTGGAAGTAAATGGTAAAGCTGTGAAGCCTATAGAGACGAAAATCATATTGGCTTACAATAAACCATTAGGTGTTACCTGTACAGAGAAGGATGTCCATGCTGCCAGGACGATTCATCAGGCACTGAAATATCCTGTCCGCCTGACCTATGCAGGAAGACTTGACAGGGATTCAGAAGGACTGCTTATCATGACCAATGATGGCGATCTGATTCAGAAGATGATGAAAGGATCAGAAAAACATGAGAAAGAGTATATAGTCAAGGTAAATAAACCGGTCACACAGGATTTCCTGGATGGAATGTCTGCGGGTGTTTATCTGAAAGAACTTGACAGAACGACAAGACCCTGTGAAGTTGTGGCAAAGGGCAAATATACTTTTCATATTACTCTGACGCAGGGATTGAATCGTCAGATTCGTCGAATGTGTCAGTACTTTGGTTATGAAGTAGTTTCACTACGTCGAATCAGAGTATTAAATATTGAACTTGGAAGTCTTGCAAGCAATCAGTATCGTGAGCTGACTTCTGAGGAAAAGAAACAATTGTATGAATTGTGTGGTATGAGTGATTCATACCACAATCGTTAGAAAGGCTAGGTTACATATGTTACATGCAATAGAGCATGCTTTTTTGGACAGTATTGTACTGATTCCTATTTTATTAGTTACATATATATTAATGGAATGGCTGGAGCATAAGGCAAAGGATAAGACACTGGGGATGATTACAGTATCCGGCAAGTTAGGTCCATTGATAGGCGGTTTGGTCGGTATTATTCCACAGTGTGGATTCTCAGGTGCAGCGGCAAGCTTCTATGCAGCACACAGTATTACACTTGGTACACTGATTGCCATTTTTATGGCAACCTCTGATGAAATGCTGCCTATACTGATATCAGCAGCCATTCAGCCGGCTATGATAGGTAAGATTCTTATTATGAAATGCATAGCAGGTGTTATTTGTGGATATCTGGTTGATCTGGTCTATAAGAGACACCCTAAGATAGAAGCAAACCATATTCATGATTTCTGTGAGCAGGAGCATTGCGACTGTGACCATGAGAATAATATTATTTTATCGGCATTGAAACATACAATAAATATTGTTATTTTAATCTTTGTTGTATCTGTTGTATTAAATATATTCTTTGAGTATACAGAAAATACAGCATATGCCGCTGCTTTATGGAATCACCCGGTATGGGGGCATATTCTGTCTGGCTTGATAGGTCTGATTCCCAACTGTTCTGCATCTGTCCTGATTACCAATCTGTATGTACAGGGAATGATGGGAGCAGGAATGATGATGACAGGACTCTTCGTAAATGCCGGTGTTGGATTACTGGTTCTGTATAAAGTCAACCATCATGTAAAGGAAAATATAATCATTACAGGCGTATTATATGTAATGGGAATCATAGCAGGTGTTGTCTGCGGCATGATCCTTGGATAGGGAAGAATAGTATAAGTTTGCAGGTTATTGAAAGGCATGGTAAAATTATGGATCAGAAGATTCAGCGAATGAAAGAACTGATAGAAATACTGCGGGAAGCTTCCAGGGCTTATTATGCTCAGGATAAAGAAATCATGAGTAATTATGAATATGATAAGCTCTATGATGAATTGTCTGATCTGGAGCAGGGGACAGGGATGGTTTTAACAGGCAGTCCTACCATAAGTGTTGGCTATGAAGCAGTAGATGAACTGCCTAAGGAAGCACACGAAAGCCCCATGCTGTCTCTTGGCAAGACAAAGGACAGAGAGGAGCTTCGCAGCTGGCTCAAGGACAAAGAAGGGTTACTTAGCTGGAAGCTGGATGGACTTACCATCGTTTTAACATATCGTGATGGTACATTGTTCAAAGCAGTTACCAGAGGAAATGGTGAAATTGGAGAAGTTATTACTAATAATGCCAAAGTGTTCAAGAATATTCCACTTCGTATCCAGTATCAGGGCGAATTGATCTTACGAGGTGAAGCGATCATTACGTATTCTGATTTTGAGAAAATCAATGAAGAAATAGAAGACGTAGATGCCAAATACAAGAATCCGAGAAATCTGTGTTCAGGTTCAGTAAGACAGCTTAACAATGAAATCACTGCGAAGAGAAATGTAAGATTCTATGCCTTTTCCCTGGTAAAGGCAGAAGGTGTGGATTTCTCCAATTCCAGAGAAGAACAGTTCCGTTTCCTGAAACAGCAGGGATTTGATGTAGTTGAGTATGTGAGAGTCAGTGCAGACACTATAATGGCAGCTATCGAAGGCTATGAAAAGAAGATAGTTGATTATGATATTCCATCAGATGGTCTGGTTCTTCTTTATGATGATATAGAATATGGACGTTCTTTAGGAAGAACGGCGAAGTTTCCAAGAGATTCCATAGCCTTTAAATGGGCTGATGAAATCAGAGAAACCACGTTAAAGGAAATCGAATGGAGTCCAAGTAGAACGGGCCTGATTAATCCGGTGGCTATTTTTGAACCGGTAGAGCTGGAAGGAACGACAGTAAGCCGTGCCTCAGTTCACAATATCAGTATCATGCATGCCCTGAAGCTTGGAATCGGCGATAAGATAACAGTCTATAAGGCAAATATGATTATTCCCCAGATTGCGGAGAATCTGACTGGAAGTGATAATGTAGAGATTCCAGCAGTCTGTCCGGTGTGTGGAGGTGCAACCCAGATCAGGGCAATCAATGATGTGCAGTCTCTGTATTGTATCAATCCAGATTGTGTGGCTAAGAAAATAAAGTCGTTCTCATTATTCGTCAGCAGAGATGCCATGAACATAGATGGTTTATCAGAAGCTACATTGGAGAAATTCATTGCAAAAGGTTTTATTCATGAATACAGTGACATATTCCATTTATCTGACCATAAGGCCGAGATTGTTGAGATGGAAGGATTCGGGGAGAAGTCCTATCAGAATCTGATGAACAGTATTGAACAGGCGAGAAATGTAACATTGCCCAAACTGATTTACAGTCTGGGAATAGCCAATATTGGACTTGCCAATGCGAAGATGATATGTAGACACTATTCCTATGATCTGGATGCCATGCGCAAAGCAAAAGTAGAAGAACTGAGCGAGATTGATGGAATTGGAGAAGTGATAGGAAGGGCTTTTGCCCAGTATTTTGAGCAGGAGGATAACAACCAGAAGCTGGATGATCTTCTGGCGGAGATATCCATTGAAAAAGAAGAAATAAATGAAAGTGAGCAGACACTGACAGGACAGGCATTTGTCGTAACAGGAAGTCTGGAGCACTTCGGAAGCAGAAATGAATTGAAAGATCTGATAGAGAGAAAGGGCGGCAAAGTAACAGGAAGTGTAACGTCCAAGACCGTTTGCCTGATCAATAATGATATCACTTCCAATTCTTCTAAGAACAAGAAAGCAAAAGAATTGTCTGTTCCTATCATAACAGAAGAAGAATTCATGGAACAATATTTAGGAATGACACCATAAGGAGGACGCAGAAATGCCTATTAAGATACAAAGTGAGTTACCGGCAAAAGAAATACTGGAATATGAGAATATATTTGTCATGGACGAGAACAGAGCTTCCCATCAGGATATTCGTCCATTACAGGTGTGCATCCTGAATCTGATGCCTGTAAAACAGGACACGGAGCTGCAATTGCTGCGCGCTTTGTCCAATACGCCATTACAGGTAGATGTAACTTTCCTCATGGTAACAAGCCATGTATCTTTGAATACATCAGCCAATCATCTCAACCGTTTCTATACCACTTTCGATGAAATTAAAGAGAAACGATTCGATGGTCTGATTATTACAGGTGCGCCTGTAGAGGATATTACCTTTGAAGAAGTGGATTACTGGGATGAAGTCTGCAAGATCATGGACTGGGCAGAACAGAATGTTACTTCTACCCTGCATATCTGTTGGGGAGCCCAGGCAGGATTCTATCACTATTATGGAATCCAGAAGCGACTGCTTCCGGAGAAACTGTTCGGATTGTATTCCCATAAAGTGCAGAACAGAAAGATACCGCTTGTTCGTGGCTTTGATGACTATTTCCTTGCGCCACACAGCAGGCATACAGAGACACCGGCTTCAGAGATTCATAAATGTGATGCGATCACAGTACTTGCAGAGTCAGAAGAAGCAGGTGTATTCCTTGCATACGCCGAAGAGGGAAAGAAGATATTTGTAAACGGACATCCTGAGTATGACCGTTATACTTTGGATAAAGAATATCATAGAGACCTGGATAAGGGATTACCTATTCATATCCCAAGAAATTATTATCCCAATGATGATCCAACCCGGAAACCCGATCTGCAGTGGAGATCACATAGTAATAACCTCTATACCAATTGGCTCAATTATTATGTTTACCAGACAACTCCTTACGAACTGTAGGGAATGGCTTGAAAATGAAAATAAATATAATTTCCCGAATAAATCTGCCATCTTGTCCATATACTATAAGCAGATGACAGCAGTGTATACGTGCACTGCATTGTATCATCTGCTGTCATAAATAGATAATGAGAAGGAGAGAGAATATGGCAAGAGGGGCTAGAAAATCTTTGCAGGAGAAGATTGCGCAGAAGGAAGAACTGATAGAAGCACTGACAACCAGATTGAAGAAGGAAAAAGAAGAACTGAATGAACTGGTGCAGCAGCAGAAAATGGAAGAGCTGGACGAATTGCGTGCAGCCGTTGAAAAATCAGGAATGGAGATACAGGACATTATCCAGTATGCGCAGGCACAAATGAGCTGATACAGTGCCTTAGCGCACGATATGAACACTAAATTGACAAAAATTACAATAAAAAAGGTCCAAATACATTGCGTACATAGCCTAAAGTGGGTATAATGGAAAGCATGTGATGGACTTTTTTTAGTAGGAGGTTTCTTATGATAAACATTAAAGATTTATACCGCAATTACAAAGATTATGCGGATAAAGAGGTGACAATAGGAGGATGGTTAAGAAGCAAGAGAGATTCTAAGACATTTGGTTTCCTTGTAATTAATGATGGTACATTTTTTGAACCACTGCAAGTAGTATACAGTGATGCATTAGCTAATTTCGCTGATATTTCCAAGCTGAATGTAGGTGCAGCAGTGATTGCTACAGGTGTGGTTACTTTAACACCGGATGCAAAGCAGCCATTTGAGATTCAGGCAACAGCAGTAGAAGTAGAGGGAGATTCCACGCCGGACTATCCTTTACAGAAGAAGCGTCATAGCTTTGAATATCTGCGTACTATCTCTCATCTGAGACCTCGTACTAATACTTTCCAGGCTGTATTCAGAGTACGTTCCTTATGTGCTTATGCAATTCATAAATTCTTCCAGGAGAGAGATTTCGTGTATGTACATACACCATTGATTACCGGAAGTGACTGTGAAGGTGCAGGTGAGATGTTCCAGGTAACAACTCTTGATATGAACAATCTTCCTTTGACACAGGATGGCAAGGTAGATTTCAGCAAGGACTTCTTTAATAAGCCCACCAATCTGACTGTAAGTGGTCAGCTTAACGGTGAGACTTATGCAATGGCATTTAAGAATATCTATACATTTGGACCTACTTTCCGTGCAGAGAATTCCAATACTACCAGACATGCAGCAGAGTTCTGGATGATTGAGCCTGAGATTGCATTTGCAGATTTAAAAGACGATATGATGCTTGCAGAGAGCATGCTGAAGTACGTAATCAACTACGTTCTGGAGAATGCGCCGGAAGAAATGGAATTCTTCAACCAGTTTGTAGATAAGGGACTGATTGAGAGACTTCATCATGTAGCAACATCTGAGTTTGGTCATATTACCTATACAGATGCAATAACAGAACTTGAGAAGCATAATGACGAGTTCGAATACAAGGTTTCATGGGGATGTGATCTGCAGACAGAGCATGAGAGATATCTGACAGAAAAGGTATTTGGACGCCCTGTATTTGTAACAGATTATCCAAAAGAGATTAAGGCATTCTATATGAAGCTGAATGAAGATGGCAAGACCGTAGCTGCTATGGACTGTCTGGTACCTGGTATCGGAGAAATCATCGGCGGCAGCCAGAGAGAGGACAAGCTTGAGATTCTGGAACAGAGAATGGCAGAATGTGGTCTGAATAAAGAGGACTATGATTTCTACCTTGATTTAAGAAGATACGGAAGTGCAAGACATGCCGGATTTGGTCTTGGATTTGAGAGATGTGTTATGTATCTGACAGGCATGGGCAATATCCGTGATGTCATTCCATTCCCAAGAACAGTAAACAATTGTGATTTATAATTGAAATCGTAATGACAAAGGCTCATTGTGAAAATGATGTTTTCCAATGAGTCTTTTTATGTGGAATTATGTAAAAGTACGATTGACATATTTTAAGGGGAACGGTAATATGTAGATATGTGGTTGGAAATTGGAACTTATTGTCAAATAATCCGTTTTTCACCTACAAAAATACACAAGGAGGCAGTTTTATGAACAAATTTTTAAAACGTCTTGCTGTTGGTGTTTTATCCTTAGCCATGGTAGCTGGTTTAACAGCATATGTACCGGCAACTACAGTTAAGGCAGCAGAAGACCTGTCAGGTAAGCTTGTAGTAATCCATACAAATGATATGCATGGACGTTATGCAGCTGATTCTAAAGAAGGATCATTAGGAATGTCCACTGTAACAGCATTGAAGGGTTATTACCAGAAACAGGGAGCAAATGTATTGCTTCTTGATGCAGGTGACTTTTCACAGGGTACTAATCTTGTGAACTATTACAAAGGATTAGATGCAATCTACTTTATGAATGCAGCAGGCTATGATGCAGCCAGCCTTGGAAATCATGAATTTGATTTCGGACTTGATGCATTAAAGGCTATGTCTGATGCAGCGCAGTTCCCTATTCTGGATGCAAATATCCTGAATAAGGAAACAGGTGAACCATATTTACAGGATCATACAGTATTCACTTTCAAAAATATGAAAGTTGGTGTGTTTGGCCTTGATACACCTGAAACACAGACTAAGGCTAACCCTAAGAATGTAAAAGATATCGACATTCTTGCAGGTGCAGAGCTCTATGCATGTGCACAGGCACAGGTTGATGCATTAAAGGAAGCAGGTTGTGACTATATTATCTGTGTTGGACACCTTGGTGTAGATGAAGAAAGCATAGGCAATCGTTCCATAGATGTAGTATCTAACGTAAATGGTATTGATCTGTTCGTTGATGGACACAGCCATACAAAGATTGATACAGGATTAGATGTAAACGCAACCAAGATTGTAAGCACAGGTAACTATCTGAATGCAGTAGGTGTAGTTGTATACGATGGTAAGACTACAACTGCCAAGCTGGTAGATGATTCCAAGCAGATGTACAATATTGGCGGTTGCCCATCCATGGATGAATATGTAGCAACATTTGCTGATATTGTAAACGAAGCTTATGCAGGTAAGTTTGCTACTACATTATATACACTGGATGGCAGCAGAGCTCCCGGTGTACGTACACAGGAGACTAACCTGGGTGATTTCGCTGCTGATGCATATAAGTATACAGCAGAGACTTACGTAGCAGATAATAATCTTGACTACACGATTGATGGTGCTATTCAGAATGGTGGCGGTGTCAGAGCAACTGTAGAAGCTGGCGATATCTCTATGGATAAGCTCTATACAGTATTCCCATTTGGCAACACAATCTCTATTGTAACAGTAACAGGTGAACAGCTCCTTGAAGCATTGGAGGCATCCTGCTCAGCTTGCCCGGAAGCACTTGGTGCATTCCCACAGGTATCAGGAATTGTATTTACGATTGACACATCTGTTCCTTATGCAAAGGGTGAGCAGTATCCTGATTCTACTTACTATGCACCTGCTAATCCAGGCAGCCGTGTAACAATTGAGTCTGTAGGTGGTAAGGACTTCGATCCTAAGGCTATATATCACATCGCAGTAAACAACTTCATGGCAGACGGTGGTGATACATACTACAGCTTCTCAGAAGTTGAGAGCGTTGATACAGGTGTTGTAGATGCAGAAGGCCTGATTTCTTATGCTAATTCTTTAGGCGGCGTAATCGGTGAAGAATATGCTGCAGCAAAGGGCAATATTACAATTAAATAATGAATTGATTTTATGGTAAGAGAAGCTTCTGGCGGATTATGTATCTGTCAGAAGCTTTTTTGTATGGTTAAGGCAGGTTATAGAATTTTTAGAAATATATATTTATTTTATAATGTGTACATTGTTTTGACACATTTATCGTTTATTATTATAAACATAGACAAGGAAATAAGAGGAAAAAGAAAACACGATACAAAAATATACAAATATTTTAAAAAAAAGTCGATTTTATTGTTAATATGTTATACAATGAAAAAGTAATGGAGAATATGGTATATAACTACTATAAGGACAACACAAGGTGATTAGGAGGATGTGCAATGAATGTTATGGCAATGCTGAAGCCAAAATGCAGCACTACATATTTACACGATACAGACAGTTTAAGAGATGGACTTCATATTATGCATGAAAGCGGTTATAGCGCAGTTCCCGTAGTGGATGCGGAAGGCAGATATGTAGGAACCGTAAAAGAGGGAGATTTCCTGTGGGATATGATGGATAATGGAATTGCAACATTGGATTCCAGACAGGTAAAAGACATATTAAAAACAGATTGGAATCTGGCTGTAACAGATGAAGAAGGAATGAGTACCTTAATAGAGAGAGCATTGTCACAGAATTTTGTACCTATGGTCGATGACAGAAACTGTTACATAGGAATCATTACCAGAAGAGATATTATACAGAACATTTTGAATAAGAGAATCGATAGCCGGTATATTGTATTACCGAAGGAAGCTGGAAGTTTTCAAGCAAAATAGGCAATAACCAATATTTGGATCAGTCATTATATGACTAAATAAATTTTTCATAACTACTCCTCAGAAAAAGTCTGCTATTTGGCAGACTTTTTCATATTATTAGGGAAATAGCCCTTGCAAAAACTATTAATTATATGCTATAGTTTTAATTGTAATAAAATTGTAACATGTTACGTAAAGTAGGATTGGAGGCATTATATGAAAGGAGTTACAGCGGAAGAGAGTACCATTGATCGATTAATGACATTGGGAACGATTACGTATGAGGCAACTGGTTGGGGAACTGGTGAAATCGTTGTAAAGTGCAGATCTAATACGAAATGTGAAGAAGAGTCCTTGAATAAGGCAGTGATTACATTTACAGTAGAGGAGAGCAACATTGATCGTGATAAGGTCGGAGAATGTGTTGTAAAAGAATTGGGAAAAAGATTAGCAGCTAAAGAAGTTCGCGTTTTGTCTGTAGAAGATAAGAAATACAATATTGCAAAGCGTAAATTCAAGGCTTGGAAAAACTCTTACAAAAATGAGCATAAATCAAATTAATAAAAGATGGGAATATAAATAAAACTCATTCTTCATAATTTATGAAGAATGAGTTTTTTGTTTAAGCAGATATTTCACTGTCTTTCTTTGCTGAACTATCGACATCTGTATTTTCTTTTTTTAACAGATTCTTCTGAGCAGTAGAGAGCATCAGCTTAATACGATTCAGCTGATTTACTTCAGAAGCGCCAGGGTCATAGTCAATTGCTACGATATTAGCTTCAGGATGACGCTTACGCAGTTCTTTGATAACACCCTTACCAACTACGTGATTAGGCAGACAGCCAAATGGCTGTGTACATACAATATTAGGTGTGTCTGTGTGAAGCAGCTCTAACATTTCACCTGTCAGGAACCAGCCTTCACCAGTCTGATTACCGATGGATACGATCTCAGAAGCATTTCTGGCTGTTTCTTCAATATCAGCAGGTGGAATAAAGTGCTTGCTCTTTGCAAAAGCTTCAGCAGCAGGTTTACGAAGGCGCTCAATGATTTTGATGCCCATTTTACTGATCTTCGCACTTTTTTTGCTTGTTCCCAGATTGTCTGCTTTATATAACTGATTATAGAAGCAGTAGAACATGAAGTCCATAAGATCAGGAACAACAGCTTCCGCACCTTCAGCTTCCAGCAACTCTACCAAGTGATTATTGGCAGTAGGAGAGAATTTAACAAGAATTTCTCCAACAACACCAACACGAGGCTTTTTGATATCAAGAGTAGGAATTGCATCGAATTCTTCTATCATTTCTACACACATTTTCTTGAATGTAGAGAATGGCATATATTTACGACCGAGGAATTCACAGCATTTCTTGATCCATTTCTGGTGAACTTCATTGACAGAGCCAGGAACAGCTTCGTATGGACGCATTCTGTATACACATCTCATGAAAATATCACCAAAAGTAACCGCATATACTGCACGAAGCAGCAGCATAGGTGTAAGCTTGAATCCGGGATTGCTCTCCAGCTTGGATAAGTTAATGGAGATAACAGGAATATGGCTGTAGCCTGCCTTGGCAAGTGCACGGCGGATGAATCCAATATAGTTTGTTGCACGACAACCGCCACCGGTCTGAGACATTACGACTGCCAGATGATCCGTATCATACTGACCGGATAAAACAGCATCCATAATCTGACCAACGACCAACAGGGAAGGATAACATGCGTCATTATTTACATATTTTAATCCCATGTCAACACTGTGTTTATTGTCATTATTTAACACAACCAGATTGTAACCGCATCTTCTGAAGGTAGGCTCCAGAAGGTCAAAATGGATAGGTGACATCTGCGGACACAGAATGGTATAGTTCTTTCTCATTTCTTTGGTAAACAGAACTCTGTGCATCTGACTGGAGTGGATGGTACGTGTCTGATGACGCTGTTCTCTTACACGGATAGCGGAGAGTAGAGAGCGGATTCTGATACGTGCAGCACCCAGATTGTTGACTTCATCAATCTTTAAGCAGGTATAGATCTTGCCTGAACCGGACAGAATATCATTTACCTGATCGGTTGTAACGGCGTCCAGACCACATCCGAAGGAATTGAGCTGGATCAGGTCGATATCGTCACGAGTCTTTACAAAGCTTGCAGCAGCATATAATCTTGAATGATACATCCACTGGTCGGAAACAATAAGTGGACGTTCCGGTTTAGCCAGGTGGGAGACAGAATCTTCTGTCAACACAGCGATACCATATGAGGTAATCAGCTCAGGAATACCGTGGTTAATCTCAGGGTCAATATGATAAGGACGGCCGGCCAGGACGATTGCGCGGCTGTGATTCTTCTCGATGTATTGGATGACTTCTTCGCCTTTATGATACATGTCCTGACGAACGGCTTCCAGTTCCTTCCAGCCTGCATTTACTGCGTCTGTAATCTCGGAAGCATCAATATCGGGGAACTCTTTTATCAGTGACTGTGCAATCAGTTCCGGGCTTGTGAATGACATAAACGGATTTTTGAATACGACTTCACCACGTCCAATCGTTTCTACATTGTTCTTGATATTCTCAGAGTAGGAAGTAACGATAGGACAGTTATAATGATTGTTTGCATCCTGGAATTCATTTCTTTCATAGAACAGAGCAGGATAGAAGATGAAATCTACATGCTGTCCTATGAGCCATTCAATATGACCATGTGCTAATTTTGCAGGGTAACACTCAGATTCACTTGGAATGGATTCGATACCCATTTCATATATCTTTCTGTTAGATACAGGAGATAATACCACCTGATAATGCAGCTTCGTAAAGAATGTATACCAGAATGGATAGTTCTCATACATATTCAGAACGCGGGGAATACCAACACGACCTCTGGTAGCTTCTGCATCTGATAAAGGTTCGTAAGAGAACAGTCTCTGTAATTTGTAAGCAAATAAGTTAGGAACACCATTATCGCTCTTAGCCTTGCCTAATCCACGTTCGCAACGATTACCTGATGTGAAACGTCTTCCATCAGAGAATTTGTTAATAGTGAGACGGCAGGAATTCGTACAGCCCTGACATTTTACCAGTGAGGTAGAGAATGTCAGTTCATTGATCTGGTCGATAGTCAACATGGTTGACTGCTTATTTTCACCATTCTGGTAATGTTCCCTTGCAATAAGGGCTGCACCAAACGCGCCCATGATACCTGCGATATCAGGACGGATAGCTTCGCATCCTGCGATCTTTTCAAAGCTTCTAAGGACAGCATCATTATAGAATGTACCACCCTGAACAACGATATTACGACCCAATTCAGAAGCATCAGATACCTTGATAACTTTGAAAAGGGCATTCTTTATAACAGAATAAGCAAGACCAGCGGAGATATCAGATACCTCTGCACCTTCCTTCTGTGCCTGCTTTACCTTGGAATTCATAAATACAGTACAACGTGTTCCAAGATCAATAGGATGCTTTGCAAAAAGAGCTGCTTTTGCAAAATCCTGTACGCTGTAATTCAGAGACTTGGCAAATGTCTCAATGAAAGAACCACAGCCTGATGAACAGGCTTCATTTAACTGTACAGAGTCTACAGTCTGATTCTTGATCTTGATACATTTCATATCCTGACCGCCGATATCAAGGATGCAGTCTACTTCAGGATCAAAGAACGCAGCAGCGTAGTAATGAGCTACAGTCTCTACCTCGCCGTCATCCAGCATGAAGGCAGCTTTGATCAGAGCCTCACCGTAACCTGTGGAGCAGGAGCGTACGATTGTCGCATCATCAGGGAGCAGAGAGTAGATTTCCTGAATAGAGCGGATTGCAGTTTTGAGTGGGCTGCCGTTATTATTACTGTAGAAAGAATACAGCAGAGTACCATCTTCATCTACCAGAGCTACTTTGGTAGTAGTAGATCCGGCATCAATACCCAGATAGCATTTCCCATGGTAATTGCGGATATCCTCCGCTTTTACATGATGTCTGTTGTGTCTGTCCTGGAATTCCTCATATTCTGCTTCACTGGCAAAGAGAGGATCCATACGTGCTACTTCAAATTCCATTTTAATATTGGAAGAGAGCTTATCCACCATCTCCTGCATGGTAAAAGATACTTCGTCTTTGGCATTCAGGGCAGAACCGATGGCAGCGAACAGGTGAGAATTGTCCGTATCAATAATATGTTCGTCATCCAGCTTTAAGGTTCTGATAAAGGCTGCCTTTAACTCTGAAAGGAAGTGAAGAGGACCACCCAGGAATGCAACATGTCCTCTGATAGGTTTACCGCAGGCAAGACCACTGATTGTCTGGTTGACAACAGCCTGGAAGATAGAAGCAGACAGGTCTTCCTTGGTAGCGCCTTCATTGATCAAGGGCTGAATGTCTGTCTTGGCAAATACACCACATCTTGCAGCAATAGTATATAAAGAATGATAATTCTTGGCATATTCATTCAGACCGGATGCATCTGTCTGTAAAAGAGAAGCCATCTGGTCGATAAAAGAACCTGTACCACCGGCACAGATACCATTCATTCTCTGTTCTACGTTGCCATTTTCAAAATAAATGATCTTGGCATCTTCACCGCCTAATTCAATGGCAACATCTGTCTTGGGTGCTAATTCCTGCAGAGAAGTTGATACGGCAATTACTTCCTGTACGAATGGAACACCCAGATGATTGGCAAGAGTCAGACCACCGGAGCCTGTAATCATTGGATGAAGTTCCAGGTTGCCAAGCCTGGAGAAAGCGTCCTCAAGCAGAGAGGAGAGAGTCTCGCGTATATTGGCATAGTGTCTCTTATAATCGGAGAACAATATAGTATGTTCTGAGTTTAAGATTGCAATTTTAACTGTAGTGGAACCGATATCGATTCCCAATGTGTAGAAGTCTTTGTTCATGTATAACCAATCCTTACTAATAATATACATAATAACCATTTTTTCGCATACATTTGCTATTATACGACAGTGGTGGTAAAAAGGCAACCAAACAAATTTTAAAATTATATGAAGAAATTTATTAAAAAATAATAATTTCGCAGATAGTAACTGTTGGATTGGTTTACTTTTTTTATACTGAATGATACAATAAATCTATTCATTTAAAATAATTTTAGAGGTGTTATATGAATTTTTGGGACAAAATGGAAAAAAAGTTTGGCAGATATGCGATTCCTAATCTTTCGCTGTATCTGATTTTATGTTTTGGATGCGGATATCTGCTCTATGCGATCAATCCGGCAATGTTGAATTATCTGACGCTGGACCCATATAAGATTCTTCATGGGCAGATCTGGAGATTATTTACATGGATTCTGATACCGGGTGATGGGGGCAGCATCAATATCTTTACTTTGATTATGCTGTTTTTCTATTATTCTATCGGGTCATCACTGGAGCGTGCATGGGGAACCTTCTATTATAATGCATATCTGTTCCTTGGAATGATATTTACTGTAATAGAGGGTTTTATCATAATGGGTATCAGTTATCTGATGAAGGATGCAGCATTACTTGCAGGAACAACCGTGATCAAAGTAGCCAGTGAGACATACTTTGCAGTGATTGCGCAGGAATTCAGTATGTATTATATCAGTATGAGTATTTTCTTCGCATTTGCGGCTACATTCCCTGAATCTACCGTATATCTGATGTTCATTCTTCCTATTAAAATGAAGTGGATGGGAATTGCATATGGCGTACTGATGTTAGTAGAAGCTATTTCAGCATCCTGGATTGTAGATCGTATTATTGTATTGGGACCATTGCTTTACTTTATCATTTTTATGCTGATTACGAGAACTGGTATCGGTATGCGAATATCCCCAAGACAGGTGAAGAGGCGCCACGATTATCGTAAGGAAGTCAAGAAAGCCAAGCCTATGTCTGTAGCAAAGCACAAATGCGCCATCTGCGGAAGAACAAGCGAGGAATATCCTGATCTGGAATTTCGCTTCTGTTCAAAGTGCAATGGTAATTATGAGTATTGTCAGGATCATCTGTTCACACATACTCATGTACAATAATTGGTAAAGAAAGGTTTGGTTATAGAAAATATGGAAATGAATCAGTTAGAGTTTGCTCAGACTCTTCAACAGTTAAAGGACACAGCCAGATTACAGGAGAACATGCTTACCAGTGAGCAGATCAGTGAGGCATTTGAATCCCTTTCATTGACAGAAGAACAGATGGGCTTGATTCACGAATATCTGAATAAGAATCATATAGGAATTGATACACCGGCGGAACAGAATGCGAATCTGTCCAGTGAAGATACGAATTATCTGAATATGTATCTGGAAGAACTGAAGGATCTGCCAGAGGTATCGGATGGAGAGAAGCGTGCGGTTATGATGTCTGCATTGGCACAGGACAATTCTGCCTGCAATAAGCTGATAGAGATTTTCCTTCCGCAGGTGGTAGAGATTGCCAAGCTTTATGCTGGACAGGGTGCTCTGGTGGAGGATCTGATCGGAGAAGGTAATGTGGCGCTTTCCATGGGTGTAACGATGCTGGACTGTGTGGAGTCAATCGAAGAGATTGATGGTTTTCTGGCTAAAATGATCATGGATGCCATGGAGGAATACATCAGTGACGATACAGACAGCCATCAGACAGGTGAGAAGGTACTGGACAAGGTAAATCTGGTCAATGATAAATCAAAGGAAATGGCAGAAGAACTCATGCGTAAAGTTACAGTTGCAGAATTAGCGCAGGAGATGCAGATGGATGAAGAAGAGATCCGGGATGCAATTAAGCTTTCTGCAAATCATATGGAATACATTGAAGAGGATGCAGAATTATAATGGAAAATAATGATGATTTTAAATACGTGATCCAGGATACGGGCCATGTATATTTTGGTAAAGAGCTGACCTATCAGGAAATACTGGACAAAGAGGATGTACCTTTCAAATTCAAAGCGATTATCAGTGCATATGTGTCGAAGGATACAACGGTTGATGTGAAGCTTACAGATCATATCATGACGGTACACAAGGATGCTTTTTCCTATAGAATCTTTCAACAGCTGAAGATGCAGATAAGATTTTTCTACAGTGTGGATAAGAAAAGCTTGAGTGGAAAGATTAAGAAAAAGTGGATTCACAAGGTCTGTTCTTTTGATGAATTTCAAAAGCAGTATGCCAGCCTTGTGATGGAAGGAAAAGCTCAGATAGAAGATGTTTCCATCTCCAAGCTGGCATTAATGGCAATCAGTATCTAATGGAAAGGCACGGTAGTAGAATGAAAAACGCTAGAATTGAAGACGTAACAGCATATGAAATAATTGAGAAGAGAGAAATCAGGGATATCCATTCCATGAGTTATCTGCTCAGACATAAGAAGACAGGAGCAAGAATTGCCCTGCTTGAAAATGATGATGATAACAAGGTATTCTGTATTGGATTCAGAACGCCACCTACAGATTCCACAGGTGTTCCACACATTATTGAACATACTGTATTGTGCGGTTCTAAGGAATTTCCGGTCAAGGACCCATTTGTAGAACTGGTAAAGGGTTCTCTGAATACATTTCTGAATGCAATGACATATTCTGATAAGACAGTATATCCTGTAGCAAGCTGCAATGACAAGGATTTTCAGAATCTGTGCCATGTATATATGGATGCTGTCTTTTATCCTAATATATATAAGGAAGAGAAGATATTTCGTCAGGAGGGCTGGCACTATGAAATGGAGAGTCCTGAGGATGAATTAACGATCAATGGTGTCGTTTATAATGAAATGAAGGGAGCTTTCTCTTCACCAGACGATGTCCATGATAGAGAAGTATTGAATTCCTTATACCCGGATACGGCATATGGAGTGGAATCAGGTGGAGATCCTAAGGTAATCCCGGAGCTTACCTATGAGGCATTTCTGGACTTCCATCGTAGATATTATCATCCTTCCAACAGCTATATTTACCTGTATGGTGATATGGATATGGCAGAGAAATTAAGATGGATGGATGAGGAATATCTGAGTAAATTTGACAGTTTACAGATTGATTCTGCGGTACAGTTACAGAAGCCTTTTGCGCAGCCTGTATTTATTCAGAAGGATTATCCTGTCATGGAGGGTGAGTCCTTAGAAGATAACACATATTTATCATACAATACTGTAGTAGGAACCAGCCTGGATAAAGAATTATATTATGCGATGCAGCTGATTGATTATGCATTGTGTTCTTCATCGGGAGCACCGCTGAAACTGGCATTGATCCATAAGAATATAGGAACAGAGGTATACAGCGTATATGAGAATGGTGTATATCAGCCATATTTCTCAATTGTGGCAAAGAATGCCAATGATTCCCAGAAGGATGAATTCGTACAGACAATTGAAGAAGAACTGGCTCGTATCGTGAAAGAAGGTCTGGATAAAAAGGCATTGCTGGCTGCATTGAACTATTATGAATTCAAGTACAGAGAAGCGGATTTTGGTTCTTATCCCAAGGGATTGATGTACGGTCTGCAGATGTTTGACTCTTGGCTTTATGATGACAAGATGGCATTTGACATGATCGAAGCCAATGACATTTTTAAGACATTACGTGAGAAGATCAATACCAATTATTATGAAGAACTGATTGATAAATATCTGCTTCACAACCAGCACAAATCTATTCTGATGGTATCGCCTAAAGAAGGATTGACAGCTGCCAATGATAAAGCGCTGGCTGATAAGTTACAGGCGTATAAGGCAGCTTTGAGTCAGGAGGAGATTTTAAAGATTGTTGAAGAGACACATGCGCTCCACGATTATCAGGATGCAGAGGATTCACCAGAAGCATTGTCTAAGATTCCCATGCTGACCAGGGCAGATATGAAGAAAGAAGCAGAAGGCTTTGTCAATGAAGAGAGTGTGGCAGGAGATACCAAGGTACTGTTCCATCAGCTTCAGACCAATGGAATTGGCTATGTGAAGCTTGTCTTTGATGTATCCAATATTCCACAGGAGTTATTCGCCTATATGGGTATCCTCAAAAATGTTCTTGGCTATGTGGATACACAGAATTACAGCTATGGTGAGCTTTATAATGAAATCAACATTCATACAGGCGGTATCTCATCTACTGTGAATACTTTATAATGAAATCAAGATAAAAAGTTCGCCTATGCGCTGGCGAAGGCGTACTTCTACGAATTCAAAGAAACTGGATGAATACAGCCTTACCTTTGAAGTAAAGACGAAGGCAATGTATGGAGAGCTTGCCAATACATTTGCATTATTACAGGAGATTATGACAACCTCCAGAATGGATGACCGGGACAGAATCTACGAGATCATTGCCGAATTGAAATCCAGAATGCAGGGAAGCATGACGTCTTCAGGACATTCTCTGGCTGCAATACGTGCATTGTCTTATTTCAGCGAGACAGCGGCAATTATGGAGCTGGTAAGTGGTATGCCCTGCTATAGACTTCTTGAGAAGCTGGAAGCAGAGTATGATTCGTATAAAGATGAACTGGCAGACAAGCTTAAACAGCTGGCGCAATGCATTTTCCGCCCGGAGAATCTGATGCTGATGGACTATACAGCTGAAGAGGAAGGATATGAGACATTTGCCAAGCTGATTCCCGGATTAAAAGCTTCTTTGTATACAACACAGGTTCCAAAGGAGAAGCTTCAGATAGTACTGAATAAATTAAATGAAGGCTTTGCAACCTCAGCGCAGATTCAGTATGTAGCAAGAGCGGGAAGCTATAAGGGAAATGGTTATGATTATCCTTACACAGGTGCACTCCGTGTTCTGAAGGTGATCATGGGCTATGATTATCTGTGGATTAACGTCCGTGTTAAGGGTGGCTCTTATGGATGTATGTGCAGCTTTGCCAAGACGGGAGAGAGCTATTTCGTATCCTATCGTGATCCTAACCTGAAGAAGACAATGGAAGTATATGAGAAAGCCGGAGATTATCTGAGAAGCTTTACAGCAGATGAGAGAACAATGACCAAGTACATCATAGGAGCAATCAGTGACTGGGATGTACCTATGACGCCTGCAACAAAAGGCAGCAGATCCCTGAGTGCTTACCTGTCTCATATGGATTATGCTGATCTGCAGAAGGAGAGAGATGAGCTTCTTGGATGTACACAGGAAGATATTCGTGCCCTGGCAGATTATATGGATGCCATCATGAAGGAAAATGCTGTATGTGTAGTAGGAAATGGTCAGACGATAGAAGAGAATAAAGAAATGTTTGATACGATTGAGAATTTGTTTCATTAAGAGAAAATGAGGAGGGATTCTATGAAAAAGAGGCAAGATGTGACCAGATGGAAACTGGCAGCAGCACTGCTGTCAACAACGATCATGATGACTGGATGCGGTTCCTCATCCGGTTATAGTGATACATCCGGAGCAGTGGCCAATTCGAAGGCATATACGGATGGCGGAAGCGATTTTTATTCAGAAAGTGCTGTGTCAGAGGATGCTTCTGCAGATAATACAGCAAGTACTGCCATACAGGAGACCAATCGCAAACTGATCAAGACTGTGAACATGACAGTAGAGACAGAGGACTATGATGGGCTTCTGAATACACTGGATAAGAAAATTGCGGAGCTTGGCGGCTATACAGAGTATTTCAGCACACAGGGAAATGGAAGCAATCGTTATGGAAGTATGACAATCCGCATCCCTAAAGAAAAACTGGATACTTTCCTTGAAATGGTCGAGGGTGTGTCTAATATCACATATCGACAGGAAAATGTAGAAGATGTGACACTGGATTATGTGGATGTGGAAAGCCGTAAAAAGATGCTGGAGACAGAACAGCAGCGTCTGTTGGAGCTTCTGGAGACCGCTGAAAGTCTGGATGATATTCTGACGATTGAGAGCAGGCTGACAGAAGTGCAGTATGAACTCGACAGCAAGGAATCACAGCTTCGTACGTATGATAACCAGATTGATTACAGTACAGTATATCTGGATATTGATGAGGTTGTCAGATATACACCACAGGAACAGAAGGGCACCTGGGAGAGAATCAGCACAGGCTTTAAGGAGAATCTCTACAGTGTAGGAAACGGTATTAAGAACTTCTTTATTCAGTTCATTATACATATTCCATCTATTGTGGTATTCCTTGCGATGGTTGGTATTCTGGCATTGATTGTCAGATTCATTATCTACATGGAGCAGAAGCACAGTCAGAAAGTACAGGAAAAAAGAAAGAAACAACAGATGCAGCAAGTACAGCAGATACAGAACATACAGGAACAGGAAGGAAAAAAAGATGCAGGAAAATAAGCAGTATAAATCAGGTTTTGCAGCTCTGATAGGAAGACCTAATGTAGGAAAGTCAACATTGATGAATTGCCTGATAGGACAGAAAATAGCCATTACATCCAAGAAGCCACAGACAACAAGAAATAAGATCCAGACTGTATATACTTCAGACGAAGGGCAGATTGTTTTTGTGGATACACCAGGTATTCATAAGGCGAAGAACAAGCTGGGCGATTATATGGTCAATGTGGCAGAGCATAGTCTCAAGGAAGTAGATGTTGTATTATGGCTTGTTGAACCTACAGATTATATTGGGGCTGGAGAACAGCATATTGTAGAACAGCTGAGTAAAGTAAAAGTACCTGTGATTCTGGTTGTTAATAAGATTGATACGGTGAAAAGAGAGCAGCTCCTTGTGTACATTGATGCATACCGCAAACTGATGGATTTTGCAGAAATAGTACCAGTGTCAGCATTAAAAGATGACAATACGGACACACTGATTAAACTTATTATGAAATACTTGCCTTATGGTCCTGCTTTTTATGATGAAGATACGATTACAGATCAGCCAATGAGACAGATTGTAGCAGAGCTGATCCGTGAGAAGGTTCTCAGAAGCATTGATGAAGAAATTCCTCATGGAGTGGCAGTCACAATCGAATCCATGAAGTTCAGCAAGAAGATCGTGGATATAGATGCGACTATTATCTGTGAGAAGGATTCCCATAAGGGCATTATCATAGGAAAAGGTGGCACCATGCTTAAAAAGATCGGTTCACTGGCAAGACCTGAAATTGAAGATCTGCTGGAACAGCATGTGAATCTTCAATTGTGGGTAAAGGTAAAGAAGGACTGGAGAGACAGTGATTATCTGATTAAGAATTTTGGCTACGATCCCAAAGAGACCGAATAGAATCTATGCATTAAGTAAATCCTAACCGTATAGGGAATGAGATACGGGAGGAAATACAATGTACGAGAATGGATGGAACCGCTTTGCAAGAACGGGACAGATAAGCGATTATCTGACATATAAGGGGTATCCTGCCACTAAGAATAAGACGGGAAATGCAGGTGAATGCAGAAATGCAGGATTATATCACGGTAACGGGGATTGTGATCAAAACAGAACCAATCGGAGAATATGATAGACGTGTTGTAATACTTACCAGGGAAAAAGGTAAGATATCCGCATTTGCCAGAGCTGCCAGAAAGGCGGGAAACCGCCTGATGGCACCCAGCAACCCTTTCTCTTTTGGACAATTTCGATTATATGCCGGCAGAAATTCCTACACAATGGCAGAGGCTGACATATCCAATTATTTTGAAGAACTCAGACAGGATTTTATCGGGGCATATTATGGGATGTATTTTCTGGAAATATGCGATTATTATTCCAGAGAGAATAATGATGAGTTAGAACTGCTCAAGCTGCTCTATCAGTCATTGAGAGCATTGGGCAATGAGTCGATTCCGCACAAACTGACAAGATGTATATTTGAACTCAAATCCATTATGATCAATGGAGAATTTGATGTTCGCCTGATTACGGAGGATCTGCTGGAATCCACGCGATATACGATAGACTACATAATGAAGACACCGGTGGAGAAGCTGTATCGTTTTCTGGTAAATGAAGAAGTTTTGGAGCAGTTGAGAGAATTCAACAGGCGATTATGCAGACAGACCTTTGACAGAGATTTTAAAAGTCTTGAAATACTTGAAAATCTTGAATAAGTTGGTTATAATAGGACGCAGAATCCATTAGGGATTTGTTGTGGAGGAGATTATGAAGAAATTTAACACGGCAGGAATGCTGGCAGTGCTGATGCTGTGCCTGACAGCATGCGGTTCCGGTACAGACGCCGGGGAGACTGACATGAATTCCCTGACACTTGCAAAAAATGGCAGTGTGGAGAATACCATTGTAGAAAGCTTTGATAAGGAATATTATGATTTGGAAGGTCTCAATACCATGATTGGAGATTCGATAGAGCAGTATTGCACACAGAATCCCACAGCAGAGATCACATTAACACGCAGTGAAGTAACGGATGACAAGGTCAAAGTCAACATGAAGTATGACAGTGCTGCTACTTATATGGGATATAACAGTGAATTGCTGTTTGTTGGAACAGTTCAGGAGGCATATGCAGCAGGTTATGATCTGAACCTGTCATTGGTCAGTGCCAGAGATGAGACAGACAGAATTGGCAAGCAGGAATTGCTGGAGATGGGTGAACACCACATAGTACTTATGGAAATACCTGATTCAATGGAGAATGGTCTTAGACTGGAATGTTATGGAGATATATTATATGTGGGGGACAATATAAGCGTTGTTTCCAAAAAAACGGCAGATATAGAACAAACGCAGGGTGTTAGCGTTGTTGTATTCAAATAAATAACGATAAGGTGAGGAAAGAATAATGGAAAAGACAATGGACAAAATTGTTGCTTTGGCAAAAGCGAGAGGATTTGTATATCCTGGCTCAGAGATCTACGGTGGACTTGCGAACACCTGGGACTATGGTAACCTTGGTGTAGAGCTGAAGAACAATGTAAAGAGAGCATGGTGGCAGAAATTCGTCATGGAGAACCCTTATAATGTAGGTGTTGACTGTGCTATTCTGATGAATCCTCAGACATGGGTAGCTTCTGGACATCTGGGTGGTTTCTCTGATCCTCTTATGGATTGTAAGGAATGTCATGAGCGTTTCCGTGCAGATAAGCTGATTGAGGATTATTGTGAGGAAAAGGGCATCACTGTTATCGAAGGCGCTGCTTCAAACACATCTGAGGTGCAGGAAGCTGCTCAGAACCTTGCCGCAAAGTGCGACGCTGTATTCTCCCCTAACGACAACACTATCGCAGGCGCTATGGGTACAGTTACAGAAGTTATGAACAAGGCGAAGGTTCCAATGTTCGTTGGTGCTGACTCAATGGTAATGGACGGCGGTCTTGGCACTGTTGGTATCGAGTATTCCGACCTTGGTAAGGAAACTGCAAACATGGCAGCTCAGATACTCAGCGGCGAAAAGAAGGCTTCCGAAATACCAATAAAGGTATTCAACGAAGACCTCAGCACTTATATCAACAAGACAACTGCTGACACGATCGGTATCACTATTCCTGACGATATTGCAAACGGAGAAAAGACAGTTTACTTTAATTAAACTATTGCAAAATCAAATCAAACATAGTATAATAGTAGGGAGCGGGACTTTCGCTCCCTGCTATTTTTTATTGAAAGGAAAATTATATGAAACTGAATAAGAAAACAGTTATCTCGCTTATACCGAAAGCTGTGCTTTTGATCTTACTTCTTGTGATAATAAACACTCAGCTCACGGAAAGCGTTGTTACGGGAACATTTGAAAAGGGTCTTGTTTTTTCTA
>OGLT01000199.1_pt1 | contig 56290 bp, 94 predicted proteins | sample 1572911 | NCBI WGS metagenome assembly OGLT01 (sample SAMEA2582014, study PRJEB24529) | metagenome | biome: Human gut stool | place: China | collected 2011 | reverse complement strand
TAACTCTTGCGGAGAGCAGCCCTTTTTGGTATAATAGATTCCGAAAAGGGAGACTGCCCCCTTGGTGGTTGCAGTACCTTCTTTTTGTAACGGATAAGCTATTAGCTAAACTTTGGTAGGTGGGTGCTGATAGCTTATTTTTTTATGCGTTCTGCAATGTTGAAGATTAGATCAATACCCATTCTCACAACATCACTCTTGGTTCCATCCAGAGCGTTAGCGCAAAATGTGATTTTTTCGATATCCTTTTCGCTAAGCCTGAACGAAACCATACGCATAGATTCGTTTTTAGATGGCTCTGCTGCTTTCTGCAACTTCATCACCTCGCTTTGTTGCTGATGATAGTATATACCAGATATTGAGCACTTGTCAATATGGAAATTTGAAGAAAATATACTTTACAGATTCAGAACGAATCAAAAATAAAGCGTATACACGTTTTCATGTAAAAAGTTTAACATCCTTATACTACTATACTCTGTATTTACAGAGTATAGTATATTTATATATACACTAGGGCCGAATTGCTCTCTTGACAGCTTACGCTAGAAAGCGTATAATGATACCAAAGGAAGAGAGGGCAAAAAAAATGGCAGCTACGAACAACAAGGTAAATTCCAGCGAAATTCTTCGTGGGATTATCAAAGAGCAGCATCGGACATACGAATACCTCAGAAAAAAACTTGATTATAAAAAAATTTCTAGCGTATCTTCTCGTGTTTTGGCCGATGATATGAAGCTATCTACGATGGTTCAGATTTTAGAAGTGCTGGGATACAGGCTTGTTGTCGAGCCGGACAACGGGGAGCTAACTAGAACGGGCGCTTATCAGATAAGAGAGGTAAAGGACGGCGATTCTGAATGAACGTAGCGTATGTTCGTGTATCTACTGTTGAACAGAATGAAGCGCGACAGGTGGAAGCGTTGAAGCGGCATAACATTGACCGTTGGTTCATTGAGAAAGTCTCTGGCAAGAATATGGATAGACCAGAGTTGCAGAAGATGCTTAAATCAGTTCAGCCGGGCGATACCGTGTTTATCCACGATTTCAGCCGCCTTGCCCGTAGCACAAAGGACTTGCTTGAAATGGTCGAAACGCTACAAGCTAACGGCGTACACCTTGCAAGTGATAAAGAAAACCTAGATACAGGCACTCCCACCGGTAAACTGATGCTGACGATGATTGCAGCCATCAACGAATTTGAACGACAGAATATGCTCGATCGCCAGCAAGAGGGCATCGAAGTGGCAAAGCAGAAAGGCGTTTATAAAGGCCGCAAGCCCACTGAGTATGACCGCAACCTCTTTGATGTTCTGCACGAACAGGTAGAAAAGCGTCTGCTGACCGTCACCGACGCTGCCAAACAGCTTGGTGTGACCCGCCAGACATGGTATCGGATTGCTGAACAGAGAAAGGCTGGATAATATGCAGGGAGAAGAACTGATTGTTAAGAACGGAAGCATCACGCTACGGTCTATGCTTGACTTTGGTGGTTTCCTCGAAATCAAGCGGTTCTTGGAAGCCTGCCATTCGGAAAACTGCACCGTGACTTTTGCAAACGAGGAAATTGTCATTTTTCCGAATGAATACGATGCTGCTAAAGATGCTCTCGTCTTTATTTATGGTACACTGGCAGAAAGACACATTATCATCGAAAAGTATCTTAGTTACAAGTTGATGCTTGGGGATGAAGAACCGAAGCCAACGCTTGTATAATCAAAGAAAGAGGTACGGAATGAATAAACTGCTTTATCGTTATCAAGTGTTTGGATATAAAGGGGCTGCGGCACAAATGATGGACGCACTTATAAAAGAGAAGCCGGATTTGCGAGATGGATACTATTCCCTTCCAAAATTGAGAGATGCAATAGAAAAGGACAAATGGCTTTACAGCGTGATCTCTGGTTCGCATGATAAAGACGGCGTGATTCTTGCTACTCATATTTATGATATGGGCTATGTTACGCTAGGGGATGACGAGCATCCCGGTATTCGTCCGATAAAATGGTATGAGCCGTTGTTTTTTGTAAGGCTGAAAGAAAAATTGCATAAAATTTATTGGTGGCCTTGCAAATCCGGTCCTACGTTATTCGATTATATAAATAAGGTAAAATAAGTTCCGTTAAACTAAATTACATTAAATAATTTTCCGAAAACAGCATTATAAAACCGAATATTTGATTTTTGTGCAGTTGTAGGCACTCTTTACATTTTCAGGTAGGGGGTGCCTATTTTTTTTATGCAGCCAAAACAGTGCATTGCCATCATCGACAGCATCAAAGCGTATGCAAAGCAGAATCCGACAGAAGCACAGGTCTACGAGGACTGGTTTCAGGCGGTCGTGAATTTGAGGGACGCTCTGTCGCAAGACAAGCGGTTCGATGCCTACAAATACTCTGGTGAGCTGCGCTCTGTCTGTGCAGCCATGATGGGCAAGATGAAAACAGGCGAGGACGTGGCGAAGGTCTATGACATTATCAGCCGGACGTACCTGTTTGAAGCAAAGGATGTGTTCGACAGCTATTGCATTTACCTTGAATGGAATCGTGCGCCGGAGAAGAAGTTCTATCAACCAAGACGCAGAGTGCTGAAAGTGCTGGCAGATGACCTGGAGGACTTGTTTTATAAGCGGATAGATTTCTTGGGGGTCAGTCTTCCGGCTCGCGTGGGTAAGGCTTTGAGTGATGATACACCAATTCTTACGCGAAACGGCTGGAAGAATCACGGCGATTTGCAGGTTGGTGATGAAGTTATCAGTCCAAAAGGCAAGTTTGTAAAGGTGCTGGCTGTATCTCCTAAGTGCCAGCTTGATGTGCGATGCCATTTCTCTGACGGCACATACATTGACTGCCACGAAAACCACGAGTGGCCGGTCTTTAACCGGCATAAGAACGGATTTGATGTAATCGAAACCAAGCGGATGATGGAAGATTATGTTGCCGACACGAAGGACGGTATAAGATTCTGCTATCAGGTTCCGTTCAAAAATTTTGTCGAAGGAGAATATAAGAAACTGCCTGTTGAGCCGTACACATTGGGTGCATGGCTTGGCGATGGTCGCAATCAGCACCCGGATATTTGCGAACCTCCTTGTGATCGAGTGATTGTTGAGCGTGTTATTAACGATGGATACCCTGTTAGCTGGCACACTGTCCATAAGGATACTGGCGTTGAGTACTACGGATTCTCTGGCTTGCGACAGGCACTCCAAAAAGGCGATATGTGCCATAGTCACCGCCGCTGCGTGAAGCACATCCCAGAAGAATACTTTACAGCCAGCATTGCACAGCGCATGGAATTGCTTGCTGGGCTGCTCGATACAGACGGTACGTTACGGGCAAAAGAGCATCGGTACGCTTTTTCTACCACAGAGCTGCAAATGAGAGATGATTTTGTCACGCTGGTTTCTACCTTTGGATGGAGATGTAGCGTGGTTGAATATCCACCTCGTGTATCATCTAGTGGCATTAAAGGAAATCTGACGGTTTATTCCATCTCTTTTAATCCTACCTGCCCTATTCCCTGCGTTGTTCCTCGCAAGCAGTTAAAGGAGTTCTCCAAACCTCGCCGTGTGGCATTTTGCGGGTTTGAGCGCATCGAACCGAAGCAGGGCAACTGCATTCAGGTTGAGGGCGGCGTATATTGCGCTGGCAAACGGCTGATTTCTACCCATAACAGTACGCTGTGCATCTTTTTCATCACATGGCTGATGGGCAACCGCCCGGACGTTGCATCGGTTATGAGCGGACATTCTGACAAGTTGACCAACGGCTTCTACGGCGAAGTTCTGTCTATCATCACTGACCCCGTTACCTATAACTGGGGCAAAATCTTCCCTGACGTTCAGCTTGTGGACAAAAGCGCAAAGGATGAAAGCGTTGACCTGAACCGAAAGAAGCGCTTTCCCACCCTGACTTGTCGCTCTATTGGCGGTACGTTGACTGGTGCTGTTGAAATCGGAGAGGGCGGCGTTCTGTACAGCGATGACTTGATTGAGGACTTGGAGGAAAGCTTGAATGTTGAGCGCCTGAACAACAAGTACGATGCCTACTTAAACCAGTTAAAAGACCGCAAAAAGCAGGGCGCATTGGAGCTGATGGTCGGTACTCGCTGGAACGTGCTTGACCCTCTGGGGCGCATCCAGAACCAGTACGCAGATAATCCAAAGTACAGATTTCGTGTGATTCCCGCTGTGGACGAGAACGGACACAGCAATTTCAATTATGACTACGGCGTGGGATTTGACGATGCCTACTATGCCGACATGAAAGCCAGCATTGACGATGCAACATGGTGGGCAAAGTACATGGGCAAGCCCTATGTGCGTGAAGGTCTGCTGTTCCCTGCCGATGAACTGCGGTATTTCAATGGCGTTTTGCCTGACGGTGAGCCTGATCGGAAGCTCATGGTCATGGATATTGCATGGGGTGGCGGTGACTTCACCGCCTGTCCTATCGCTTATGTGTACGGCGATGCTGTGTTCATCCCTGACCTTGTGTTCAATAATGGCGATAAAACCGTGACCAGACCGGAAGTCGTGGGCAAAATCATCCAGCACAAAATCAATGTGGTGCGTGGCGAAGCCAACAACGGCGGTGATGAATATTGTGACGTAGTGGACAGCCAGCTCCGGCAGCAAGGCTATCACTGCTCTGTCCGCAGCCAACGTGCGCCAAGTGGTCAAAGCAAGCTGTCCAGAATTATTCAGTATGCGCCAGACATCAAACGGTTCTATTTCCTTGACGAGAAGCACCAGTCGAAAGAGTACAAGGCGTTCATGGAACAGGTGACGATGTTCACACAGCTTGGCAAAGTTCCGCACGATGATGCGCCGGACAGTCTGGCACAGCTTGCCGATGAATTGTATAACGGAATCAGTAAAATCGAACCTGTCAAGCGTCCATTTTGATTAAAAACACAATATATTGTGTTCGCTGGGTCTATTTATTTGATTTTACCACTTGACAACGCTTATAATGTATGCAGGAAGTTTTGCAGCTTCCTCTAAGGAATAGCTTGCACGCGGGGTTTTGTCATTTTACTCGCGTGCGTGTCAACAAGCATATTCCTCCTTTCACCGGTGGAGGTTTTCTCACTCTTTCGCCTTCACCGGGCTTTATATGTTGCGTTTCCGATTGTAAGGGGAATGCCAGCTTGTCTCCCCCCACGGCTGGCAAGCAACGGTTCGATTCCGTTACGCAGCACAACGATTCACTTCTGTTTTCATGGAAATTTTCCTTTTACAACCTCCAATCGTTATTCCCGGCTCTCGATGAAATGGGTTTTGTGACATTTTACCATTTCAAAGAGCAACGATGAATTAAGCCGGGTACATGACACAGAGTGGAGCAGTCTTGTAGCTCGTCGGGTTCATAGCCCGAAGGTCGGTGGTTCAAATCCATCTTCTGTGTCCATCAGCGATTTGCTCCAGTCGGGGTAATCGCGGCTTTTGACACCCGACAAGTCAGAGCCTAGCACGGCTGGAAGTGCGAACAGTTTCCCAGTAGCTTCTGACAGGTCTGTGCTCAACAGCCTGTTTCCAGAAATTCAGCGAAAGGAGCGCTCATGCTAGTTAGAATCTGTTGCCCTTGTATCAGGCAGAATCCAATCTATAAGAACGTCCGCTGCAACCGCTATCTTGGCGAAGTGGACGGACGATACCATTTCAAGTGCGACAGATGCAAGGGCGTTATCGAAGGAGACACAAGGGAAGGATGGGTAAAAATTATCCATCCACCGGAAAAGTAAATAGCTTTTGAAGCGCAGTTTTGGCGCAGTGAGATAGACCTTAACAGGTTTGTCTTGCTGCGCTTTTTATTTTGCCGGAAAGGAGGAACACATGGCTGAGTATCAGATGGTCGTTGGCGGCTTTTTGAATAATCCGCTGACTGGACGTAGACCGATTGAAACGCCGGAGACGGAAATCAATCGGGAGAATGTGCTGAAAGTTGTCATGGGCAAGGCAGAGCCTATTCATCTGCTGAACAAGAATGAGATTCGCTTTTTGCACAACTACTACTTGGGTAGCCAGCCTGTTCTCCACCGCACGAAAGAATACCACGCTGAAATCACGAACCGCATTGTGGAGAACCACGCCAATGAATGCGTGGGCTTCTACACAGGGTATATGAGCGGTACGCCGTGCTCTTATGTGCGGTCTGAAACGGCAACAGGTGACGGCGAGGAAATCGCCCGGCTGTCTAACGCCTTGCAGTATGAGGGCAAGGATGCACTTGACCGGCGGCTCTGGCAATGGATGTTGGAGTGCGGACAGGGATACCGCATCGTTCTTCCTGACAAGGGGAACAACGGCAACTACCCGGACGAAACGCCCCTGCTGGTGGACGTTCCAGACCCTGACATGGCGTATGTGATTTACAACTCCGGCATCGGACACAAGCCCATCGCTAACGTGCTGCATATCCCGCGCAATTATCAGAACGACCTAAACGACCTGATTTGCGTGTATACACCAAACCAGTACTTTGAAATCGACAACGGCAAAGTCACAAAATCGGAAAACCACTCTCTGGGAATGCTGCCGATGGTCGAATACAAGCTAAACCCGGAGCGGATGGGGCTGTTTGAGCCTGCTATCCCTGTGTTGGATGCCATCAACGACCTAGAAAGCAACCGTCTGGACGGTGTGGCGCAGTTTATCCAGTCCATCATGGTGTTCACAAACTGCCTTGTGGACAAGGATGCTCTCGACCAAGTAAAAGAGCTTGGTGCAATGTGCCTGAAGTCCACCTCTGGTCTTCCGGCATCTGTCTCACAGATTGCAAACGAACTTGACCAGCAGCAGAGCCAGACCCTGCTTGATTCCATGTTGAACGTGTACCGCAGTCTGACTGCCATGCCCAGTGCTACCGGCAGTGAGAACGCAACGTCTGACAACGTGGGCGCAGTCATTGTCCGTAATGGTTGGAATCACACCGAAGCAAGGGCGCAGCAGTATGAGAATATGTTCAAGTTCTCGGAACGCCAAAGCTTGTCTGTAATGCTGAAAATCCTGCGTGATACGGCTGGCTCTAAGCTGATGGCAAGTGACATCAACATCAAACTGCCCCGCCGTCAGTACGATAACCAGCAGAGCAAGGTTCAGATTTTCGCACAGATGCTTAGCCAGAGCATTGACCCGCAGTTGGCGTTCACAACGCCCGGTCTGTTCCCTGACCCGCAGGCTGCTTACGAAATGAGCAAACCGTTCTTGATTGCCGCTGGCAAGCTGGGCGAGGATGGGAAAGCACCGAAGCCGAGACAAGCAGTCTACCGATAGCAATAAAGAAACAGAGGGCGAATAACCCTTTGCATATTCCGGCAGGGAAGCCGGGATACAAATTTCGCAGCGTTGCAGGGAAGCAACGGTAAAAAAACGCAGGAGGAAATTAACAATATGAACTACAAAGCGTTACTTGGTGATGCCTACAAAGAGGGCATGACCGCCGATGAAATCATTTCTGCGCTTGAAAAGGTTGCAGACCCTAGCGCAGAGGTCGAGAAGCTGCGCAACGCCGTAACGAAAGCCAACGGTGAAGCAGCCGAGTACAAGAAGCAGCTCAAGGCAAAGCGCACCGATGACGAGAACGCCGCACAGGAACAGGCTGACAAGCTGGCAGAAATGCAGAAACAGATTGAAGCCCTGACTGCTGACAAGGAAAACCTCGTCAAGGAAAAAACCCTTGCATCTTACCGTGAAAAGTTCGTTGCACAGGGTTATGACGCTGAACTGGCTGGCAAGGCTGCATCTGCGCTGGCTGACGGCGACATGGACAAGGTGTTTAAGTTCCAATCGGAATTTATGACCGCCCATGACACCGCATACAAGGCTTCTTTGCTGAAGGATATGCCCACGCCTCCGGGTGCGGATGGCAAGGGCGGCTCTGACAGCGAAGGCGTGGCGTTTGCTAAGAGCCTTGCACAGCAGAACGTAAATACTTCTAAGGCATCGAGTGACGCAATGAGTGCTTTCCATTAACAAGGAGGAAAACATGAAGTTTACCCGAAACACGGTCAACGGAATCAACGATACCATCCTTGCTTCCAATGACTACACCGCCATTCCCTTTACCGTGACCGAAACTGCTGCGGTTAAGGCTGGCTATCCCATGACGTTGGCTGGCAAGAAAGCTGTTGCTGCTGGCGAGACTGGTTCTAAGACAATCAACGCTGACGGCATCCTACTGTATGACGTTGACCCGGAAGAGAACCCCAACGCCGCCCTGCTGATTCGCGGTGTTATCGACACCAAGAAGGCGGCAGCAAGTTCCAGCTTCACCTATGACGCTGATGCAATCAAGGCACTCAAGACTGCCGTCCCCGGCATTTTCTGCCGTGACAACATCAGCGTGAACGCTTAATAGGAGGTAAAACAACATGGCACTGAATCTTAAGGAAGTCTTTGCCCCGGCTGCGATTGCCGCCTATTGGACGAATGACCCTACCAATGCGATGCCCTTCGCATCTGACGCACTGTTCCCTGCAAAGAAGAAGGCCGGTCTCGACCTGAAGTGGCTGCGCGGTCACAAGGGCGTGGGTGTGTCCCTGATGCCCAGCGCATTTGATGCAAAGGCTACGTTCCGTACCCGTGAGGGCTTCAAGTTCGATGAGACCGAGATGCCGTTCTTCCGTGAGGGCTACCATCTGGGCGAGAAAGACCGTCAGGAGATCCTGCGTGTTCTGGACAGCAACGACCCCTACGCTCGCGACGTGATGAACCGCCTGTACGACGACACCGCACAGCTTATCACCGGCGCACGTATCGTGCCTGAACGCATGATCTGGCAGCTTCTGGCTCCTACCAGCGGCGTTCCCGGCATCACTATCAAGGCAAATGGTGTGAACTACACCTACAGCTACGACCCGGACGGCACTTGGAAGTCTACTAACTTCAAGGAAGTCTCTGTTGCAAAGTCTAAGTGGAACGTCACCACCGCCACCCCCATTGCCGACCTGAACGCCGCAAAGGATGCTGTTCTGGCAAGTGTGGGCGAAGTTGTGACTGAGGTGTACATGAACACAGCAACCTTCCGCAACATGATTGCTGCGGATGAGGTGAAGAACCGGTTCATGACCGTCACCGCAAAGGCAAACGCCGTTCTGCTGGACGCTGAAGCACGGCAGATTATCGAATCTGCAACCGGTCTGAAGATTCATCTGTACGACAAGATGTTCAAGGCAGACCAGTACAGCGCAAGCGAGAAGTATCTGCCTGACGGCATGGTGGTCGTTACCCCTGCTGGCGCACTGGGCAATGTCTGGTACGGCACTACTCCTGAAGAAGCCGACCTGCTGTCCGGTCAGTCTGGCGCATCCGTGTCCATCGTGAACACTGGCGTTGCCATCACTACTGAGCTGACCGTTCATCCGGTCAACGCCAACGTCTACGCTTCCGAAATCGTCCTGCCGTCCTTTGAGCGCATGGACGCTGTGTACTGCATCAAGGCTTACTAAGGCGAAAGGAGGAAAGCAGCATGGGAGACCAGTATTCTGAAGCGGCAGTCAAGCTAGGACAGTACATTGCTCCTGCACTTGACCGTGAAGTCACGGACGAGGACTACCAACTCTTTGACCTGCTGCTTGATTTCGCCAAGGACAAGATATTTGCGCAGGGCTACCCATTCGGCAATAGACCGGACGAGCTGCCCTTGCAGTATCAGTCGTTGCAGATACGCATTGCAGCGGAACTGTACAACCACATCGGCGCAAACGGACAGACGAGCTATACCAATAATGGCATTACTCGTGTGTGGGAATCGTCCGATGTGGCACAATCTCTGCTGAATGAAGTAGTTCCGAGAGTAGGTGTTATCGGCTGATGTTCAATGGAAGCCCGCTGGATAAACGCCCGCTGTGGTATTCAAACCCGGTCGGCGAGAAAACGCCTGTTTTGGACGAGTGGGGAAACGAGACTGGCGAATCGGCATACGAATCGTGGAGCGACCCCGCAAAACTGATGCTGAACGTCAGTCCTCCTACTGGTTCTGCGGAAGCAAACCCTTTTGGAGCATTCACGGATTACAGCTATGCGGTCAGTTCGTCCAGCAAAAAGCGCAACACACCGCTTTATGAAGGTACACACGTTTGGTTTCAGACAGACGTTTCAAAGCCTTTCAATTACATTGTGGTCAAGGTCGCAGAGCATATCACGGATACGCTGTATGCGCTGAAAGAGGTGGCTGCAAGTGAAAATTAAAGTGAGGTTGAGCGATGCCGGACTTCGTGATGCGGAACGTCAGATACAGGAGTACAAGACCACCCTGAACAAAAAAGCGCAGGAGTTTGCAAAGGCGTTGGCTGACAAAGGGCTTGATGTGGCGAAAGTTCGCTTTGCCAATGCAGAATATGCCGGTAACAACGATGTCTCTTGCCGTGTTGAGCAAAACGGGAACACCTGCACCATCATTGCAGAGGGCAAGGCAGTTGCCTTTATCGAGTTTGGCACTGGCGCACATCACAACGGATATGGTGGCGAACTACCGCCTGGTGTTGGTGCACATGGCTCCTACGGTCAAGGCAAGGGTGCTGGCAGACGTTGGTACTACTACGGTGACCCCGGTAATGCCGGAACCTATGTGGATACTGTTCCCGGCAAGGGGCAGTTGAATTACACCGATGGCAACGAGCCAGCTATGGCTATGTGGGGGGCTGTTGAGGAAATGGCTTCTCAAGTCGAAGCAACGTGGAGGGAGGTCTGGAGCAGTTGATTGATTATTTCAATTCCATCTTCACGGCTGTTGCGACCGAACTTCGGAAACAGGTTCCTGGCATCTTCGTCACTGGCGAAATCAATGACAGCAACGTCAAAAAGTTTCCATGTGTGCAGATAGAGGAAAACAGCAATCTCCCGGTTCACCGGGATTCTGCTGGTCACAGCAAGTACGCTGCCGTTTCCCTGCGTGTGCGTGTCTATTCCAACAAAACCAGCGGACGCATTGCAGAAGCCCGCTCTATTGTGAGCATCGTGGATTCTGTGTTGGAACCGCTCAATTTCTATCGAAAATCGTTTGCCCCGTTGAATGGGCTGTACAACAATTCCGTCTATCGGATTGATTGCAGCTATGGGGCAACAATCGGAGAGGACGGAATGATTTACCGAAACTAAGGAGGTAAACATTCTATGAGTACTGCTATCTCCGGTCTGAATACCACCCTATATTGTGGCGACAGCGCAACCGCTCTGACGAAGCTGTGCGACATCAAGGATGTACCCGACCTGATCTCTGAGCCGAACCTTCTGGATGCCACCACTCTGTCTGACCCCATGCAGGTCAACATCTTTGGCATTATCCAGTCTGATGCCAAGTCTTTTACCGCCAACTACAACAAGACTGACTACAAGAAGGTCAAGGAAGCTGGCTACGATGAGACTTCCGAGAGCAACGCTGTAAAGTACTACGCCCTGAAGATGCAGGACGGCTCCGGCTTCACTTGGCAGGGTATGCATCAGGTTGGACTGTCCGGCTTTGGCGTGGACGAGGTTGTGGAAATGACCATCAACTGCATCTTCACCAAGAAGCCTGAGTTCAGCGAGACCCTGACTGTTGCTGGCGGCTAAACCGCAAAAATCGAATCAATCAAACCGGGCAGAACTGAACAATGGATTTGGTTCTGCCCCTATTTATAAAGGAGAGCATTTATTATGGCTGCTAAGGTTATCAACTTTCATTCCCCTGATGGCAAGAACACTTACGAGCTGACTTTCACCCGTGACAGCGTGGAAGCTACCGAACGTGCAGGCTTTCAGATTGGCCAGTACACCCAGATGACCAACCTGCTGTCCAACTCCCGCGCCCTGTTCTACGGCGCGTTTATCGCCCGGAATCGTGGCATCAAGCGTAAAGTCGTGGACGAAATGTTTGCCCACATCGACGAGAAGGAAGAGCTGATGGCTGCGCTGCTTGAGATGTTCATGGATGCTTCCAAGTCTCTGCTGGCAACTGATACTGAGGACAAGACCGCAAAAAACGCAACGTGGGAGATTGTGTAACCGCACAATCTCAGGAACCAGACGGAGAGGAAGAATCGTTTTCCTTCTCTAAGCTGTTCCACGATGTAGAAGCCTATTACATCTCTATCGGTATGACCTACGAGCAGTTCTGGCACGGCGATGTCTGGCTGGCTAAGGTATACCGTGACGCAGAGGAGCTGCGAGAACGCAGAGCCAATGCAGAAGCATGGAGAAACGGTTTTTACATGGCATCTGCGCTTTCCTCTACGGTTGGCAATATGTTCCGAAAGAAAGGGTCTAAGCCTATCAAGTACATGGATAGACCGATTCCCCTTACTCAAAAGGAGAAAGAAGAGTATGAATACCAACGTGCTGCGGAAGCACAGGAGCGAATCAAACGTATGATGTTCTCCATGATGGAGCAAAAGGATGGTGGTAGTGATGGCTGATGTTGATATTACGAGCTTATCCGTAGAGATTTCTGCGGAATCCAGCGGTGCGGAGCTTAATATCGACAAGCTCGCTACCGCCATTTCTAATTTGCGGACAAAGGGCAACGTGTCGAAGGTGATTGATGGGTTGGATAAGCTCACCAATTCCCTCACTGCGTTAAAGTCCGCGCAGGGAGATTTTAGCGGTCTTGAAAGCGTTACTCGGTTCATTGATGGCATCAGCAAGGTCAATACAAGTGAAAGCGCAAAGGGCATCAGTACACTGGCAAAGAGCATCGCTAAACTTCCGGAATCCCTTACCGGCATGGGCGCTCTTTCTGATAGCGTTGATACCCTGCTCGATGTTACGGATGCTTTTGACCTTATGGCTACCGTTCAAGACCCAAAAGGCTTGAAAAGTGCCATCAACGCCATCAAAAAAATCCCGGAAGCGGTCAGCGGCGTGCAGGGCATCAGTTCTGACATTAGCGATGTGAAGTCTGTCTTGAACGGATTCAATAATCTTCCTTCCGTCACTGCGCCGGAAGGATTGAGCAGTTTTGTAAGCCTTTTACGCCGAATCCCGAAAGCAGTGTCTGAAGCAAACAAAGCTGATTACACACAGCTTGCTGAAAGTTCCCGACAGTTGATGAATGGTCTTGCTCCGTTGTCTGTTCTGGATTTTAGCAATCTGAAAAATCTCGGAAGCGTCTTGAATCAGCTCAACAAGATTCCTGACCTTGCGCAAAAGCTGGATAGCAAGACGGTGGGTGACTTTTCTACTGCTTGCCAAAAACTGTCTGCCGCCCTTACTCCCCTTGCATCTCAGCTTGACAAGGTGGGCAATGCTTTTGCAAAGCTCCCTCCGCAGTTGAGCAAAGTGGTCACACAGGCAAACCGCGTGACCGCAGCCAACGAAAAGCAGCGTAAGAGCTATCTCAGTCTGTCCAATCAGATAAACGGCTTTATGCGAAACATGGCAAAGCTGGTTTCGCTGAAAGCCATTGCTGAATATCTTGGCAATGCCGTTGCAAAGTTCAACGACTTCTATGAAGCAACAGACCTGTTTCATAATGCTATGGGCAATTTGAGCGGTGAAGCCGATGCGCTCATTAGCAAGATGCAAGGTCTGCTTGGAGTTGACCCAACCAAAGCGATGACCTACATGGCTACCATCCAGAGCTTGGGTACTTCGTTTGGTCTGGCCAGCGACAAGGCATACGTTCTGTCCAAGAACCTGACTCAGCTTGCCTATGACGAAGGTTCCTATTGGAACAAGGACGTTGCGCAGACCTTTACTGCAATGTCCTCCGCAATCTCTGGCGAGATTGAGCCTATTCGCCGTCTGGGTGTCGACCTGTCTCAGGCACGGTTACAGCAGGAGCTTCTAGCTTTAGGCTTTAACAAACAGGTTTCTAGTCTGTCTCAGGCAGATAAGGCAGTTCTGCGTTATATTGCCATTATGAAGCAGACTGCCAACGTGCAGGGCAACCTTGCACAGACCATCCAGAGTCCTGCGAACCAGATCAAGATTCTGAAAGCACAGCTTGATATGTTGGCAAAATCTGTCGGCTCTCTGCTCTACCCCGCCCTGAAATCCATTCTTCCCCCGCTGATTGCCGCTGTTCAGCTCATTCGAGAGTTTGTCGAGTGGGTGGCAAAGCTGATGGGTGTGAAGGTCGTGTTTACTGATTTCACCAAGAGCGCTGATAGCGTTGGCGGCATCGGTGACGCAATGGATGACACGGCAGACTCCACCAAGAAAGCCGCCAAAGCCCTCAAGGACTACACGATGGGTTTTGATGAGTTGAACATAATTGACCCCACACAGGGGAGTTCCGGTTCTGGCAGCGGCGCATCTGCTGGCAATATCTTGGGTGATGTAGACCTGTCCGGCTACGATATGTTCAAGAACTATGTTGGCACATCTATTGATGAGATGAAGCAGAAAATCAAAAGTATGCTTCCTCTTATAGCGACTGTAGCAACCGCCCTTGCCGCGTGGAAACTCACAAATCTTATTACGGATATTGTGGACGCTATCTCCAAAATGAACGCACTGAAATCCATTGTTTTGGGCCTTGGCGTTTTTACGGTGGGCGTTGTTCTTGAGATTACAGGCATTAAAGACGCGATTGAAAATGGCGTAAATGGAAAGAATTTCGCTGAAATTGTTCTTGGCGCTTTGATTGGAACTACAGGCGCAGCCATTCTTGGCAAAGGAATTGCTCAGTTTATCGTGACCGGCTTTGGTAATACTGCTGTTGGCGCGGCCATTAAAGCGGCTGGCGGCTCTACTGCTGGCGCGATTATTGGAGCAGCAGTTGGCGGAGTAGTAACCGGCATACCTATGTTTGTAACGGGCGTTTACGATGCTGTCAAAAATGGCTTAAACACGTTAAACGGAATTTTGATTCCGCTTGGCTCAACAATGGCTGGCGCAGGCATTGGTGCAATCATCGGCTCTCTTGGCGGCCCAATCGGTACGGGTATCGGCGCTTTGATCGGCCTGATTGTTGGTGCAATGACTGACGTTGGAATTGCCATCTATCAAAATTGGGATAAAATCACTTCTCAACTTGATAAAGTGAGTGCCGAATTTAAGCAATGGTTCGTTGGCGTCGGCGAATGGTGGAATGAAAAGTGGGAAGGCTTCAAGACCAATTTTCAGACCGCGTGGGAAAGCCTTCCCGGGTTTGTGCAGCATCCCATTCAAGCACTCGACCAAGCCAGCGCAGGGCTGAAGCAGTGGTTTGTAGGTGTTGGCGAGTGGTGGAATCAGAAATGGTCTGGATTCAAGACTAACTGGGATAAATCCTGGAACAGCCTTGTTGATACCATAAAAAATCTGCCACAAAAATTTCTTGACTATGGCAAGAATATCGTAGAAGGACTTATCAATGGTATCAATAACGGAGTCGAGACTGCCAAGAAAACTGTCGGCGGCCTTGCAAAAGCTATCATTGACAAGTTCACGACCGATACTGAAATTCACTCTCCGTCTAAGGTCTTTGAGCAGTTTGGCATTTACATCGACCAAGGCCTTGCAAATGGTATCACTGGCTCTCTCGGTTACGTCAACGATGCTATGAATAAACTTGTAGACGCCACCAAGCTCAAGGGCGAAGAGATGGCGAACTATGGCATTGACTGCGGCACAAGCTACGTCAACGGCATCATTTCCGGGCTAGACTCTAAGTGGGCCGAACTCGATAACAACCTCAAGACCGACTTCTTCGGCACGGTGCAGACCTTCATTCAGGCTGCGCAGAGTGGCGATTGGAAAACAGTCGGCACAACCATTGCCGCTAGCATTTGGGGTGCTATGGGCGATGAGCAGCGTAAACGCGTCAAGTCCGTTGCAAGCGATTTGCTTGGCAGACTGAGCAAAGAATTGAAAAGCCAAGCTTCTTCTCTGCTGAATACAGCCGCTACCATTGGCAAAAATCTGGTGAGCGCACTGACTCAGAATTTCGGAAAGGTTTCCTCTGAAACTCAGACGATGCTTTCTGGTATTACGCAGGCTTTCGGAAACGTGAAGTCTCCTCTCGCAACGGCTGCTAAAGCAATCAGCGCTGCGCTGTCTGGCGGCTTGCTCAGTTCTTTCCCGACAATTTTCGCTGGGTTTGCCGGGCTGGTAAGCACCATCGGAACCGCAGTGGCGGGAATGCTTTCTGCTGTGGGCGCCGCCCTCAGCGCTACGGTTTTTGGCATTCCCGCTGGAATCGTAGCCCTTGCTGCTGCCGCCGCCCTTGGTGTTGCAATCGCTGGAATCGTATCAAAACTTGGTGGTAGCCATTCTACCAGTAGTTACAGCGATACATCTCAGTATGTTGGAAGCTCTAGCTACAATTCCTCGACATCCAGCTCTTCCTATAGTGGCACTTATTCTGCCGCAAGTGGAAACTCCGAAGAGATGAGAGATGCTGTGTACAACGGCTGCTACAATGCATTCCTCGACATCTGGCAGCGGTATGGAGAGGAAATCTCTGATGGAAGAGATGTAAGAGTGTACCTTGATAGCAAGCAGCTCACCGCTTCTGTTGAAAAGACCCAGAAAGAACGTGGCGTGTCTATTATGGGTACCGAAGTTTATTCCTATTAAGAAAGGATGGTTCAGATGGCCAATATTCCTGCCCTGGTTACGGTGAATGGCGTAGAGCTGCCGGAACCATCCTCTTATGAGGGAACGACTAGCACGATCGTGGACTCTGGCCGAAATGTTCAGGGCAAGGTTGTTGGTTCTGTCGTGCGGCATGATGTGGCAAAGGTCTCCATATCTTGGAACTACCTCACCGCACGGCAGTGGGCCGACATCTTGAGTCTTTTCACTACGAATTTTTACTGCACTGTTAAATTCTATAACCAAGCCACAGCCGGTTATACCACCCGTCAGATGTACGTCTCCGACCGCACCGGCGGAATGTGGCGTAGAGGGCCGAAAACCGGTGGCGTGATGGGATGGACAGGGTGCAAACTTTCTCTTGTGGAGGTATGACACATGGTTGAAGTCTCCGATAAGTGGAAAGAAAAATTTAACGAAACCCTTGTCCCGGAATCTTTTGTAGAGATCACCTGTGGAATTACTGAACCCGGTATCAACAAAAAGGCTACCATCGTCACGTCATCGGCAGCCCCGTTCTCCACCTTTCACAGTATTGCGCTTTCCAATAACGCTTCCATTTCGAGGTATTCCACAGGAGAGCTTAATCTCACTGTTCTTGACGGAAGTTGCGCCATTGTTCCTTCTTCCCCTCCGTATGGAACTACTGGTTTTTTGAGCGCCAAGATTTTTGACGATTCAAATCATCCTGTTATCCGGCTTGAGCTTCCGAGTGAGAGCAAGTCCTCGATTCCCGGCGTTTCAATTTGCTGGTCTACGGTATTTGAAGAATACGCTACAGATTTTTCGGTCAGCGCATATCTTGGGACTAACAGGTTAAAAACTGTGACCGTAAATGGAAACAAATCCGTCCGTTCTGATGTTGATGTAGAGCTTTCCGGGTTTGATGCCGTAGAGATTGAGGTGCTGAAGTGGTGTCTCCCTAACCGTCGAGTAAGGGTCGAACAAGTGAAAATCGGCAGGTATCTGGTGTTCGACAAGACCAAAATCTTGTCCTACAGCCATTCTTCTGCAAGAGACCCTATCTCCGGGCAGCTTTCTCAGGAGTCGATTTCCTTTAGTTTAGACAACAGCGACCGCACATGGGACTCCGTAAACCCTCAAGGGATTTACAAGTACATCTATGAGCGCCAGCCTGTCACTGTTCGTTATGGAATGGATGTTGACGGGAAGACCGAATGGGTGAGCGGAGGAATGTTCTTCTTGTCAGAGTGGAGCGTCCCTGCCAACAGCATTGAGGCGTCCTTTCAGGCGCGAGACGCTTTCCTGTATCTATCCAGCACGAAGTACACCGGAAGAAAATACGGCACACTATACCAGATGTGCTACGATGCGTTAGAACAGCTTGAGGCAGATGAAATCACATTCGATATTTCGGACGAGCTGAAAGATTATTCTGCTGACATCTCTTCGGATGGCTCTTCGTATAAAAACTCTGATATTTTGCAGCTTGCAGCCAACGCAGCGGGTATGGCGCTATATCAGACGCGAGATGGCGTTATCACCATCAAGCGGGCGTATGAATTTGACTCCGGTACGGATGTTGAGGACATCACTCTTCTCAACAATTATTCTTGGCCTGAAATCACTTTCGCACAAAACCTTCTTAATGTCACGACCTCTGTTGGCAACAAAACATACGCTTACCCTGAAAACCCTTCCGGTCGTGGCGCATCTCAGAGCTTGAGCAACGCTCTTCTTTCTGAGTCTACGCTTGAAAAGTCTCGAAACGCCCTTACGGAATCTTACAGCGTGCTTTCCAATCGGCGCAAAGCAACTTTGGAATATCGAGCCAGTCCCACAACGGACGCTTTGGATTTCGTGAAGATTCATCATCAGTTCGATTACAGCGCAATTCTGTTACTGACAAATGTATCTTATACCTACAATGGATGTTTTAAAGGCAAGCTTGAAGGTTATATGATAGCTGATGTTGAATCTGTTACGCTGGATTCCTCCAGTGCGACGCTTGATTGGGCGCAGTCCATTATTCTAACTGCAAATGTTGGTCCTGCTTCTGTGGATTCTCCGAATATCAACTGGACGGCATCTCCGGAAGGAATCGTATCGCTTCATGTCCTTACGAATGCTAACGGTAAATCTACTTGTCGAGTGTCGTGGAACTGGAAGGGTAGCGCTACTGTAACGGCATCCGCACATGGAATATCTGCAAGCTGCTCCTTTACAACAAACGAATACCGTCTTTCCAATATCGTTGAGGGCGACACGGTATTTATTGAAGAGAACGGAACGCTTGTTGAGTTCATTGTTGCCAAGCACAACTACGAAAGCGAGCTAAATGGCACAGGCCAGACGCTTCTTGTTCGGAAAGTTGCAGCAGTGGCTCGTGCATACGACAACGAGTGGGCGCGATACGACGGCAGTGATGTTGATACTTGGCTGAATCAAGTCTATGCAAAATCTCTTCCTTCTGTTGCACTCAATCAAGTAATCTCTTCTACCACCTTCCGTTGCTATCGTGGACAGAATGGATTGAGAAAAAAAGCTCTTCAATGGGCTAATATTTATTATGCATCGACCCGCTCTAGCGCTACCGTAATAACATTGTCCAAGAAATTTTTCCTTTTATCAGCGTTAGAACTTGGATGCGCATTGACTGGTACGTCTTATGACCCTTATCACGACTTTAATGTAGATTGGGGTGAAGATTTGCATCCGCTCAATTTTAACTATAGCGATGGCTCTCCGCTTCCTCTCGCCAAACAAATTGCCCTTACAATGTTGCAAGCTAATTCGTCCCCCGAAAGTGTGATATGGACGCGCTCTCCTAACTTCAATGACGGTTATTCAACAAGAAAAGACCCCAGCTATCACACCGGGCTTGGAACATCCGTTGAGGGAATTATTGGCTATCAGGATAGCTCAACTAAAAAGTGGAATTATCAGACAACGGTAGCACCGGTTTCTACGTCCAGATATGTTCACCCTGCTTTTACCGTTCCTGATACCGTTTTCATTGGCCCGAACAAAGAAATACGCTTTGAAGAAAGCGTAAATGAGGTGTAACAATGGCAAAGTGGATTACAGACCGAACGCAGGCGGATGTAGACCGGGTCAAAGAGCTTGCTTCAAAGGGAAAACTTGGCGTATGGACAGAAAAGGAACAGAAAGAGTGGGCCTCCGGTATGAAAGGAGCGCTTAGTTACACTGACTATGCACGAATCGAACAGGGCATGAAAGAGCTTGCTGACATTGTCGGAGTGAAACTTCCTATCGACCCGATTTCGGTCGTGACGGCGCTTAATACTTCCGGCAACATCCCCGCGTGGGACACTTATCCCGCCAAGTCCGAGTTCTTCATGCCGCTGACTGCCAAGAAAGCGGGCCTGCGACTCCGCTCGCTGGAGTTCCGCGTCAAGGGCTATGTGCCGGGTACGATGCGCACCGTCCTGCGCAAGTACGGCTCCACGACCGCCCTAGTGGATAAGTTCATCGACATTATCCGCGGCTACAACGACGTGGTGCTGGACATGGGCAGCATCGCGCTGGAAAAGGGTGTCGAATACCAGCTCTATTTCGCCGCCTCCAACAACTTCTACCCGCCCTCTGTCGAACCCTCATGGGTCGTCGCAAACGACTACGTCAACATTACAAATGGAAGCGCTTATTACGGCGACGATAGCAAGCTTATTTTTTCAGGAACAATCGGTTTAACCGTGCCTGTGGAAGCTGGTTGGACAATCAATGATTATCTGACCATTGCGGATGCCACTCGGTGGATTGATAACGTGAAAGCCATTCGTTCCAAATGCAGCGGCAAAAGTTCTACCCCGGGAACTCCCGAGGCGCTGAGTTATCATTTTGCGGTTATCAATCAAGTAGAAAAAGTTTTGTCTGACATTGAAGCGATGGCAAAGGACCATTTACTTTATTGTTCAGATACAATATGCGGAGGTGAACCCTATTATGCATTTTGTTGACCGAAAAGCAAAATATCCCGGGCGTTGGACTATGATGAAATCTGATGGCACATCAGAAATCATCACTTTGATTCGTAATGATGAACCTGTTGTCAAGGGTACTCCAATGAACGCCGACACCCTCAACACTCTGAGTGATGTTGCAGGGGCTGACATTGCAAAGGAAAAGGCAGAAGCCGCCGCAACCGTTGCGTCAACCGCAAAAGACGCTGCTGAATTAGCCGCAACCTCTTCGGAAAAAAGTAAAGACGCTGCGGCGAAGAGTGAAGCTGCGGCGAAGCAGTATGCGGACAATGCAGCGGCTATCGTAAGCACCGACCCCACCCTTACCATCTCGGGCGCACCCGCAGACGCCAAAGCCACCGGCGACCGCATCGACGCTATCAAAATCGAGACCGACAAGACCCTCACCATCTCCGGCGCGGCGGCGGACGCTGCGGCTACCGGTGTGCGCATCAAACTGTTGGAGATGGTGCATGGCACAGATGTAAACGGTATCAGTTTCGTCTCGGCATTTGATACGCTTGATGGCGTGGCGCTGGATGGCGTGTGGAACAAGGCGATGAGCAGAGTGGAGTTTTGAGGAGGATAGACCATGGCAACAAAACTCGGTGACATGGCGGTGGGCAGCACCGTTAAAATCAAGGTGGACGGTACGCTGAGGGATTTTATTATCGTGCAGCAGGGCAACCCTGACTCCACGATCTATGATTCGAGCTGTGATGGAACGTGGGTGCTGATGAAGGACATCTACACAAGGTCCACGTTCGGCAACAGTAACTCCTACAAGGATTCCAGAATCCACACATACCTGAACGGAACGTTCTACAACCTCATCGACAGTAACATCCGGGCAGCTATTAAGCAGGTGAAAATCCCGTACCAGAACGGCACTGGTTCCGGCGGCAGCCTTGCCACTGGCGCAGCAGGCCTGAACACCAAGGTATTCCTGCTGTCTGGTTATGAAGTGGGCTGGACGGTTATGGATGGCAACGCTTTCCCGAAGGACGGCAGGCGGCTGGCATACTTCCCCAGCAGTTCCGACGGCAACAGCAAGCGTATCGCATACGACGGCAGCAGTGCTGGCGCTTGGTGGATGCGTTCTCCGTACACCTACAGCTACGAAAACATCGCGGTCGTCAATACCAATGGCACCTACACCTACGGTCCCTACAAAAACAACTATTATGTCCGCCCCGCTTTCATTCTTCCCTCTACTTTAATTGCCTCTAACGATGGCACGGTCTCTGTCAACTTGGCACCTACCGTCAGCGCAGACAGTGTAGATCTGGGGGAGAAGAATGCACCCTTCGACTTCAACTATACCGTTACCGATGCCAACGGCGACCTCATGACGGTGACGGAGAAGCTGGATGGTAAGACCACCAAGACCCGCACCGGCGTTGCCAGCGGCACGGCCCTGACCTTTGAGCAGGCCGCCGATGCTGCCGGATTCCAGCGCATCCTGAACGGCAGTCACACCATCACCGTCGAGGTGAGCGACGATGCGGAAACCGTAAGCACGTCCGCCACCTTTACCAAAAACGTCACCGGTGCACAGGTGAGCCTGACCGCCACCCTGACGGCGGACGACACCATTACGGTAGCCTCCATGACGCTGGAAGGCACCCTGCCTACAGACATGGGCCTGACCGTGGAGATGACCAACAACGCCTTGGACGAAACCCCGGTGTGGGAGAAATGCACGGATGTACGTCTGGGCGAGAGCCGGGCCTTTGTACACCACGCCTTTACCAACAAGACCGCCGCCCGGGGCTTTGCATTCAACTACAAGGTGACGATTGCCCGAGGAGCTTCCGGCGTCGGCGGCAATATCACCATGATCGGAGGTGTCATCGGATGAGTCTTTGCAAGATGGATAAGAGCCTGAAAGAGCTCCACAAGAAGCTGGAAGAGGAGCGGATGCTCAGAGAGCTGCCCGGCCTCGTGGCGGGGATCGAGGACGCCATGTGCGAGCAGGACATGGAATCACAGGAGCGGCTGGCGGTTATCGAGGACTCGCTGTGCGAGCTGGATGCCGCCGTCAACAAGTAAGGAGGTAATATATGGATAAAATCTGGGCAAACAGACTGGTCGCCGGCACCAAGGAATGGGCAGAGATGCCCACGAGCCGCCGCACCGGGGTCAAGCTGGAGCTGGCCAAGAGAGTGGCAGATGGGGAGATCAGTGAAGAGGATTATAAGCGCATCACCGGGGAGGACTACTACAATGAGTAAACTGCTGGAGCTGCTGGAAAAGCTGGTGCGGGCCATCTTTGGCCCGGGGGACAAGCAGGATGCCGAAGAGGCAAAGCCCGCACCGGAGCCTCCCGAACCCCCCGGGGCAGAGGCTGTAACCGGCTGGGAGGGTGACCCGCCCTATCGCTTTGTGGATGTGAGCCGGTATCAGGGCAAAATTACCCTCGACGGCTGGCTCAAGGTCAAAGCGGCTGGTTACAAGGGCGTCATGCTCAAGACCGTGAGCACCAACCGCAAGCTCTCCAAGCGGGCAGACGGCCTGTACATCGACCCCACCTTTGAGACCAACTACCGCAACGCCCGGGCTGCCGGGCTGGACGTGGGCGTCTACTACTACACCTACGCCACCAGCGAGGCCATGGCCGATGCAGAGCTTGCCCTGCTGCGGCAAGCGGTGTACGGCAAGGAGTTTTCTCTCCCCATCTGCGTGGACGTGGAGGAAAACAAGCTCAAACCCATGAGCACCCTCGACCTCACCAACCTCACCGCCTACGCGCTGGAACAGGTGGAGAAAATGGGTTTTTACGCCCAGCTGTACACCTACACCGGTTACAAGTATGAGCTAGACATGGCTCGGCTGTCCTCTCGGTGGGACGTCTGGTTGGCCGACTACACCGGCAAACCGCCTGCTGTTACCTTTAGGTACAACTCCCACCAGCACACCAGCAAAGGCAGCGTGCCTGGCATCTCCGGCGACGTAGACCTCAACGTCACCACCATCAACTACCCCAAAATCATCCGTAAGAAGGGCCTGACCCGTCTCCGGGAGGGTGCATGACCGAAAAAGAAGCTTTGCTGTGGGTGCTTGGCATCCTTGGCAGCCTGTGTGCTGCGGCCATCACCATTGACAAGGTGCTGGAAATCATCCACAAGTACATCAAAAAGGCTCAGGAGCCGGACAACGTGCAGAACAAGCGGCTGGATGAGATGGACAAGCGCATCGGCACCTTAGAGCAGGGCCAGCTCCAGCACACACAAGCCCTTGCCCGTGACCTGCGCCGCTTTGAAGAAATCGACGAGGTGAGCCGTCTGACCCTCGACGGGGTGCGCAATCTGCTGGACGCCCAACTCTCCGGCAACAACCGCGAGGGAATGCAGAAGAGCCGCACCGACATCGACAACTATCTGTTAAAAGGAGTGACCAATCATGGTAGCACTGGCAACTAAACTTTTTGACCTTATCCCCGCCCCTGTGGCCCTCGTGCTCATGCTGGGAGGCTTTATCTTTTACGCCATCGGCTGCGTCCGGCTGGGCTATGGCGCCGCCGTGAAGCCTCTGGTGCTTGACCTCATCGAGCGGGCAGAGCAGGAGATCCAGGGTACCAAGCGGGGCGCAGAGCGCAAGGCGTGGGTCGTCAAGATGCTTCGCGCCGCCCTGAGTACCAGCAAATACGGCAGGCTCATCAGCTGGGCAATCACCGACGAGACCATCGGCACCGTTATTCAGTTTTTCTTTGACCGCGCCCGGGCGGCGCTGGAAAAGCAGTAAGGAGATTATTATGGCAAGCACTACATACCACCATCTCGGTGACGTCACCGAGATGTACGCCGCACAAGAGCAATTTCGGCACGTCACGAAAATGGTCTGCGCACGTCTTCGTGGCCTCACGAAAACATACCATTTTGCCGTGCTTGGCAATATGGTACGTAACGCCGGACAGCTGCCGCAGCCTTTTTGGCTCGGTGCTGCCTGTGGCGGCGGCTCGCGTAGTGCTGCCCGCTGCGCTGCAAGGACTTGACCGACAGCAGATGACCGCCGCCATTAAAAACGCACCGCTTGGGAGGGTAGACCGTAAGATAGCCTTACTGCGGTACGTGGAGCGGCTCCCGCTGCCGGACATTGCAGCACAGACACATTACAGCCGGACGGCGATAGGCTACCGACTGAAAAGCATTGAAAAAATGCTGAATATGTGATATAATATTTTTACGATCTGAGTGTATGTAGGACGCATGTTTAAGGCTGATTCTACAAACGCAACAAAGCGGCAGGCTATTCCAGAGTCTGCCGCTTTTCTTTTTGCACGATTTGTGGTATATTATACATAATAGAACCCGCCGAGCCTCTTAACAATGCGTATCATGGTGGGTCATTCAAGAGCTAACTCCGTGCTCAACGGAGAATTAAAAAAGCAGTCGCCAGATTCGGCGCTGAACAGTCTCCCGCCCGCCTACTTGCAGTGCGTACCATGCGGGAGACGCAATTTTGCCACTTCGGTGGCAGGGCGATTACTCGCTCACTTATAATCCATCAGCTTTTAGGCTGGTGGATTTTGTTTTATTCTTACTAGTTTTGTCGAAAGCATTGCCATATATTGGATGATGTGATATCTTAGCATTGCACTCCAATGTGTGTATCCTTACAGTTAAGCGCTCATGCGGATTTTTCCGTGTGGGCGCTTTTCTTTTTTTGTCCTTCGTTGTACCTTCGTTGTCTCTCGTTTTTTGCCAGTGTGGTACACTGGGTGCAATAGGAGGGATGTATTATGAGCTATTATCCGACACCCGGAGCGCCCTACGTTCCGCAGCAGCCTGTCAACCCTTACGGCGGTATAGGCACGGTAGGGCTTGCCACTCCCCTGCCAAACACGCAAGTACAGCAGATGCAGCAGCAGCGTCCACAGCCGATGAATGGGCAGCAGCCTGTTCAGCAGTCGGCACAAGACGGCGGCTGGCTGCTTGGCAGACCTGTTTCCAGCAGGGAAGAATTTTTGGCAATACCGTCCGACCTATACGGCAGACCGACCTACTGCCCCGACCTGCGCAGCGGTGTGATCTACTGCAAGAGGCTGAACCCGGACACCTGTGAATCCTATGTACAGGAGTTTTACAGCCCTGAAGCGTGGCGGCAGATACAGGCGCAACAGGCACAACAGACCGCTGCACCGACACAGCAGTATGTTCCTGTTGAAGAGTATAACGCCCTTGTACATCGGCTGGATGAACTGGAAAAGTGGCAGAAGAGCTTTTCTAAGCCCGCTGCCACAGCAAAGAAAGGAGAATAAGCAATGCCATCTCCGTTTGATATGATTACTCACAGCCCTATCATGCAGCTTGCGAACCTTGCCCGTGCCGGACAGAACCCGATGGGGCTTATCCAGCAGTTGAGCGGGCAAAATGCTCCTATCATGCAAGGCTTGAACCTGATTCAGGGTAAAAACGAAGCACAGCTCCGAACGATGGCGCAGAACCTCGCCAAAGAGCGGGGCATTGACCTGAACCAACTGGCAAGCGTTCTGAATTTGACGCTGCCCCGGTAAAACATCCCTCTAAGCGAAACGCTTCTCAGTTTTGCGGACTTGATAAAAACCGCTTTTGTTTGGCTTCGCCCATCGCACACGGCGGTGGGATAGCATAACGCAAAACTGAAAGGAGTTTTGTTATGGACGATTTTGCAACTGGCTATCTGGCTGGGCAGGACGGCGGTAATAACAACGGCGGATTTTTCGGCAACGAAGGTCTGTGGGCGGTTATTATCCTCGCCATCATCTTCGGCTGGGGCACAAACGGCTACGGTCGAAACGGTGGTGACAACGGCATGAACAGCTACATCCCCTATCTGGTGGGCACCGGCGCAACTGGTCAGGGCGGCGCAGATACTCGTGCGGCTCTGTCTGAGGGCTTCTACCAGCAGGACACTTCTCGTTCTCTGGCTGGCATCCAGAGCGGCATCTGCTCTCTGGGCTATGACCAGCTGGCACAGATGAACGGCGTCAACACCAACATCGCAAACGGCTTTGCTGGTGTGAATAGCGCCATCTGTCAGCTTGGCTACCAGAACGCACAGCTCGTGAACGGTCTGGAACGCAGCGTGTCCAACGGCGACAACGCCATCAGCCTTGCCATCATGCAGGAGGGCAACGCACGTCAGGCTGGTCAGACCGCTATCCAGACGCAGCTGGCATCTTGCTGCTGCGAGAACAAGCAGCTCATCGGCGACCTGAAGTACACCATTGCACAGCAGGACTGCGCTACCCGTCAGGCTATCGCAGACAACGCCCGTGCCATCGTGGACAATTGCAACGCCAACTTTCGCAGCATGATGGACTACTTCACGCAGGATAAGATTGCCACTCTGACCGCTGAGAACCAGAGCCTGAAGTTCGCCGCTTCTCAGGATCGTCAGAATGCGCTTCTGACCACCGTGATGTCCCAGCAGACCGATACCATCCTGAACCGGGTCAATCCTCGTCCGATTCCCGCTTATCAGGTGGCAAATCCCAACGTGGGCGTGAACTGCTGCGGCTGCGGCTGCTAACCCACACACTCCCCGATAACACCGGGTGAACCATCGGGGCAGGGGTAAGACACCTCTGCCCCTGATTTTTTAGGAGGAAACTACTATGGCTTGCAAAACAAGCTGCAAACTCTGCCCGCACTTGGTCATCAGTCAGGCGGTCACGTTCGCCAACGACACACTGACCATCAACATCCCTGCCGGCGCATACCAGAACGGAGAGAAGTATTGTATCGTTGTTGCTCAGAGCTTGCCGGACACGACCACCATCAATGCACCTGTGGTCATTACCATCGGTGCAGGCACTACCGCATATCCTCTGACCGACTGCAACTGCGCTCAGGCGACCGCCGAGAGCATCCACACTCGCACCCGCTACGCTACCCGTGTGGCAACGTCTGCCACTGGCACAGGCACGTTTAAGTATCTTGGTTGCTTCTGCCGCTCCCACGCCGGTGTGCCTGCGTCCATTTCCTAAGGAGGTATAGATTATGGGCAAGACTAATTTTCGCCGCATGATGATGCTCCGCGACCACGACAAAGGCCGTGAGCCGGAACGTGACCGCCTTGAGGAAGAGCGTGACCGCAGGGAGCGTGAACTGGAACGCCGTCTGCGTAAGCTGGAAGACGGCAACGACCGCTATCCTTACTATCCACAGGAGGAGAACCGCTATATTGACCCCTACCCTATCCCCCGCTACCCTGACGTTGAGTATGGGCGCAAGATGCCGCAAATCGGCTTCTCACAGAACGGAGACTGGGACAAGCGGTCTGTGCAGTACGAACGTGGCGGTGCAGACAGCCGCTCCATCAAGATGCCGCGCAAGCACCTCACCCACGATGAAGCAGAGGAATGGTGCGACAGCATGGTAAATGCTGACGGCACAAAGGGCTGTCACTGGACGCTGGAACAGACACAGGACGTTGCCAAACAGCGCAATATCACCTGTGACCCGAACGATTTCTGGGCTGTCATGAACATGATGTACTCGGATTATTGTCAGGTCGCAAAACGCCAGTCCGTTGACACTCCGGGCTTCTACGCTGACATGGCAAAGGCATTTCTTGAGGACGCAGATGCCGCAGACGGCAAGGCGTATCTCTACTGGGATTGCATTGCTGATAAGTAAAACAGAACCCCTGTACAGCCTTGATTGGTTGCACAGGGGCTTGTTCTTTAGCAAGTTCCTGTATCTCCGATTTTCTGCATAGTGCTTTTAAGATTTGGCACATCTTCTTCCGGCATTTTACGTTTGATACCAATAATCGCTTGCGTAATTCCAGCTTTATTTAATTGATTTACTGACTTGCGAAACACAAAATCAATATTTGCGTTCGCCTTAATTGTTCCGTCATCTTCAAGATAGCAGTTTGGAATCCACACGTTTTGATTACTGCCATTGATTTTGAAACGTTTTGCTTTGTAGCAACCGTAGTCCTCTCTTACAATCAGCTCAACGGGAATGCCCTTGTAATACTGCGTGTCAGTATTGTACTTTTCAGCCAGTTTTGCTTTACGTTTTGCTACCTCTGCGTTTATTTTGGCTTGCTCTTCTTTGCTTCTGTGCTTGTGTGGCTTATATGTGCGCACAATCTCCCCCCTCCCCCTCATTCCCAAAGTACAGATTGGGCTTTTATGTCAAATAAGTCTTGCGGATGGAATACAAGGCTCTTATCAAGCTCAACTATGCCAACGATGGAGAATTTGCCGGGGACTTCTCGCTCGATTTTAGCCTTTGCTTCTTCTTTGTTGTTTGCAAACAAGACGAACGGAGCTTGAAAGTGTCTGCATTTTTCGTCATCATCGTACTGGATTTTGACCCAATAAAAGTTTTCACCCCCTACTTCTTTCGGCGTTAAGTATTTTTTACACTTGATACATCGTAAGTGCAATACCCGATACACTGCGGGTTTCCGTATTTTTCCATAAAATTGTCATTCCCAATACGAGTTGCCAAAACCATGTGAACGTCTTTCCAGCCAACACGGTCATCATTGACCGGTTTATCGTCCATAACAATATCGTCAGGTTCTATCACTTTCTTGCCAACCGCCAAATTCCAATTATTTGCAATATAATGTGTCATCTGATACCAGTTGTCAAATGTTTTTACTTCTTTCATGGCATCTTCCAAAGAACCACGATGAGGTCTATAAACAATCATACGTCAATCCTCCAAGAAATCCTTTTGATTCAGAACTTGATTTACAATTCGTTCTGTACATTCTTTGATAACAGTAGATGCTGGGACGCGATCTTCATAAGCTATGTTTTCATATTGTGCTCCTGCATATTCAAAGAACCTTTTGGAAAGTATTTCTGCATCCGCACGACACAACGTCTTTAATTCGTATTGCAACGGAAATCTTCTTGTAAGCGCAGGGTCAATCCTATCAAATCGGTTTGTTGTTCCGATAATGATGACATTGTTCGGCAATCTATCCATTTCTTGCATAATCGCAATAACCACACGGTTCATTTCCCCAACGTCATCTTTTTGCCCACGAGCCATTCCGACCGCATCTATTTCATCAAAACAAAGAACGCAAGGAACGGTTCTCACATAATCAAAAATTCTTGCAAGGTTAGATTGTGTTTGTCCTAAGTGCGAATCAACTAGACTTGAAAATTGAATCCTCAAAAACGGAAGTTTTGCTTTATGTGCGATATACCTAGCCAGCATGGTTTTTCCACATCCGCTTTGCCCATAGAGCATCAATGCTGGCAAATAAGGAATGCCCATTTCGTTCAATTTTTCAGATGCTCGATAAATGGCAACAGTTTTCTGCGTTATACTTTTTTCTTCGTTCCTAAGAAGGAATCTTGCTTCCGGAAATTCTTCTGTATCCTCTGCGATCAAAAGATGCTGTAAGTTATATGGCAATTCAATAAATTCTCTTTTGCTTTCCAACTTGCGAAACATATTTTCTTTGAACTGCTCATCTTTTTTGGATGATATGGAATTCAAAATGATTTTAACAGCTTTTTGCGCGTTTCGCATATCACCATCGCAAACAAATCGAATAAGGCGTCGCTCACTATCATTCATCTAAGAAATCCTCCAATTCAATCTTTCCTTCTGCCGCTGCAACCGCCAGAGCGTACACATACTGTCCGATGGTCATTCCGTGCCGTCTGGCTTCACGGTTTATGTACTTGCGTTCTTCCACGCTCATAAGGATGGTAATGCGCTTAGAACGCTTGCCATCGCCACTTGCAACGCCCTGATGCGATTCCGGCATCGGGATTTTTTTCTTTGTCAAGCCAGCTTCAGCCAGTGCGCCGGGAATATTGCCCTGTTCAATCAGTCGTTTCGTTTCCTTTGCCTGTTTCAGCTTCTTCGGCTTACCTTCGCCTAACACGGCATCACTCGGCTGTCTTTCGCTGTCTTTGGCTTGCTTCGGCTTAATATTGCCTAATTGTGCTTCATTAGGCTGTGTATAGCTGTCTTCGGCTTCACTGGGCTTAATCGGTGATTGTTCGGCATTATTTGGCTTTGTTTGGCTTACTTCTTCTTCCTTTGGCTCACTTCGGCTTAATGTCTGTTCCGAAAAAACAGGCTGAAAATCAAACCCGCCCAATAAGCCAGAAGATTTTTTGCTGGTTGACTTCATCGATCCTCACCTCCAACGAGATACTGCGCCAACGCCTTGAAATCCTCTGCGCTTGTGCTCTTTGCCGTATCACCGCTAAACAGGCTATGCCGCTCTGCCTGTGCCTTACGAACGCCCATAGACGGTCTAATCTTCACATCCAGCAGGGTTGTACCCATGCTCTGTGCAATCACAGGAAGCTGCTCCACAACCTCTTTGGACAGGTTCTCACGGCTTTTGTACTGGTTCAGAAGCAGGCCTTCAATCTTCAAGGTCGGGTTAAAGTATCTGCGAACATCGCCAATGGTCTGCGAAAGTTGGCTCAAACCAGCCAGTGCATATCGGTCTGCTGTAATAGGCACGATAATGCTATTGGCGGCGATCAGTGCGTTTACAAGCGCAAGGCCGAGCTGCGGAGGAGTATCCAGAACGATGTAATCATATTGCCCGGACACGGATTCCAGCGCTTCACGCAGCCGGAAGTTCTTACCAATGTCCCGGACAAGCTGCTCGTCAATGTCCTTCAATGCGCTGTCTGACGGCAGAATGTCACCGGCTTCGCAGTGCTGGATTCCCTCTTCTACCGTGCCCTGCCGGGTCATTACATCGAACAGAGTACACACGTCCTCTGTCTGCGCGCCGTATGTGTCCGTTGCGTTGCACTGGGCATCGCAGTCCACCAGCAGAACTTTCTTGCCAAGCAACTGTAACGCACCAGCCAGACAGGTGCTTGTGGTAGTCTTTCCTGTGCCGCCCTTCTGGTTGGCGACAGCTATGATTTTTGCCATTTTTATTCTCCCCAGTCTACATAGTAACCGTTGTATGCGAATCCTTTCGCCGCCATTCCAGCTTCGATTAAGGCTTTCCCGGCTTCAATCGCTTCATCTGGCGTTAGTTCGCTATAACTTCTTTGCGGCAAAACCCTTACAGAAGCCTGATTTCCATGATGATTGAACCGAAACTGATAATCAAACTTCTTTTCAAGGTCAAGTTCTGCTTTATTCAGAACGGAGTAGGGAACTTTTGCCATTTTATCACTCTTTCTTTATTCTTTCACTGGTTCTGGCATCGGCATCCAATGGGTGAATTTCTGATATTTTGTCCTCCACCAACATTTCCCATTCCATTGAGCCGTAATCGTATGCGTTCCACAGAAATAAGGCCCATTAGAAACGCAAGACACAAGATACGTTCCCGGTTCTTCTGGTAGCCTGTCTTTCATACTAATCCATTCCATTCTTTCTCCTTTCTGCATCATCTGCTCAATGTGCTGCATCTGACTACTTCAAGAAGCTATCATCAAACGTAGCATAATCGTCAAGGTCTGCTTCTTTCAAAATTGAGTACATATAAGCGCCGGGGTCTTTTTCAATTCTATCAAGTCGCTCACTGACAAGAATCCTGTATGCATTCTCAATGATGTTCACAACAGCTTCTTTTTTCTTGTTAGGCTTGATGTTCGGATACTTCTCCGGCAATCTCTTTGCCACCAGCTTTGCGGTCAAGATACACTGGCTTTTAGACATCTCCGGCGCAATAGATGCCCAATCCACATTCTCGTATGCGCCACTGCGGGGCTTTCTGGCAGGTCGTTGGCTCTTTGGAACATCTTTTAACTCTACGCTTTCAACCTCGTTAGCTTCCACGTCTATGACTGGCTCATTAGACTTGAAAGCTACATTGAACTTCACAGCAACCGCATTGCGACCTCTCATGACTTTGTCATATTCAACGCACAGGTCTGATACTTCGTTTATTTCAGCTACCGCAATATCAATGACACGCCGCCTAAGATGCTTGAACTCTTGATAGCTAGGTTCTCTTGCGCCAAGCTGTTCCCTTAATCTATCCAACGTAATTTCGGGCTGGCTCACGCCACGTCCGATGAACTCTCTGAGAATTGAATACAGCAAAATGCTATACTGAGATTTCATATTCGCTGTGTAGCGCAAGCGATACTTGACATATCCACGCTCTGCAATGTCGAAGAAAACAGGTTGTAGAAGTGGGTTACAGCACAACGACACAGTAATGTTCATCAAACTAGGTTCAAAATTTACAGTTGCTCTGCTGAACAGGGGATACAGGTCAAACGAGCCTGAACCGTCACCTCTAGGAACTTCAACAGAGTTGTCGATGAAATGCTTAACCTGTGCTTTCAAATTCCTAGAGTTGATTTTTAACCCTAAAAATTCGCAATATTCTTGTAACGTAAACTGAACCGTTGAAGTTTCGGGGTCTCTCGGATTGATACGGCTAAGATACACTTCAAGCAACCGAAGCTCTCCTGCTGTATAATCAGTGAACTTTGCCCAAACAAGCTGTCGGCTCTTTTCAACCAAGTTCCCGCCTTTAATATCAGACAATCTTATCACGCCTCCTCTCGTATAAGAGTATATCACAAACAGGTGTACAAATCAATAGCAAGTGTACACCTGTTTCCACTTCTTGTACACCTAACTGTCCACATTTCGTACCCCTATATCCACAATCTGTACACCTATATCCATTTTTTGTACACCTCTTTACATTATATAAAACAAGACTATTAACAAGATTATAAAATAACTTCTACTAATAGCAGAAGAAGAAAATTTTCCACAAAATCTTTTCTTTCTCTCTTGAAAAGTGAAAAACACAAAGCGAATACTGCTAAATAAACAGATGCTTAACATCCGAAAGGTTGAAACGCTTAACGGTTAGATTTACCTAACGTGTACAAAAAGTGGATAAAAAACTTTTGAGCCGGTGTTATGGGGGACGGATTGACGAGCCGATTAAATGCAAGCTACATATTATCGCTACTACGTTATTTATTCCGTGCAAATACTGTCGATTCATAGACCATGGGGGACGGAATGACAAGGTGAATTTTCCCGATAGGTGTACAAAAAGTGGACAAAATGTCCTTTAAAAACTGCGATAATTCGACAATCAGCGCAAAATGTTTTCTTCGTTTATGGTATAAGAATCGTTTCGTTTCATAGCCGCAGCTTCCCCACAGTCCTGTGCCTGATACAAAATCTGCATATTAGGCTGTGTTCCGTCTGGATCTGGGTCGGTTTTGGTGGCCTGTGCCATTTCATAATGACCTGTGACGGTGCGGCAGACGGATACACGATCACGCAAAGTCGTGTGAAGGTTGGCTACCATTTCGCACAGAACGGCAAGGTAATCTGAGCCGTGATTGCCATAGATCAGATAGCACAGTAGATCAATTTCTTGCGGATGGGCTTCTTTGATATGCTCTATCAGTGCATCCCTCTTTCTCTCGGTGCTAGCATCGCCAGCCAGACTTTCCAATAATCCAGGATGCAAACAAGTGTCTATGTACGGCTTGGCCGCAACACCGCAGCACACAAACCATTTTATGATAGTAGAAGCATCTGGGGTCATTGTCCCTTGCTCATAACGAAAAATGGATGTCCGCCCTACACCCATTTTGTCCGCAAGCTTCTGCTGGCTAAGTCCAGATTCTGCTCTTGCCATCTCTAACACTTTTGCCACTCGTATCCTATAATCATCCATAAATACCCCTCTTTCGACAAAATGACACAAAAGCAAAGAAATTAAACTGATATATTGTTCAAAATGTGAAACAATAATTGAAAAAAGTCGCTGTTCCATTGAAACAGCGAGATGTGGTATAACTGTATTGTCAAAAAATTCCAAATAGAAAGGAAACACAAAATGAAAGAAACTGTAATCTGGAACCATGAACGTATGCCGATCATCGATGGAATGCCCGCTAGCGTTACCGATGGGCAGCCACACACACCTGAACCATGTGAGGAAAGCTAATGAACCGAACTGTAGATGCTCTGATTGTCCCATACGCCCGCAGACGGACGCTGGAGCTTGTCCTGAGCCTTTCTGGGTACGAAGCTGATAAAGATGCTTACCTCGAAGCAAAAGGCATCCTGGAACGCGCCATAGCCGCCTTGGACGATGGGCGCGACCCGGCAGATAACATCGAACGCATTGATGGGCAGCTCGTAGAGCTGTGATTGGAGGAAAGATGGACTTTACGAACGGATTCTATAAAACCGAAAACCCTGTTGTTCTTGAAGAAGTGAAAACCTTCCTTCAGTCAATGGAACGGCGTGGAGCAACCGTGAAGGACTTAGACGATGCCATTGTGCAGCTAAACAATGTTTCGCACAGCATCAGCACAAACGCTCTCGTCAAAGCAGATGTGCTGGACAATTTACCGAATAACCCCTTTCGTTCCATGCTCAACGGAATGTTACAAAGCAAAGGGTAACTTAAATTTAATGTGGCTCTTAATCATTGTCATTGCAATTTTTGGCTTCCCCGATGCAAAGTAACGGATGTGAAGAAAACATTCAATTTTTGCGAAGTTGTTAAAAACACATTGACCTGACAACTAAAAGGTGTATAATCGTATCAAATGAACGTCCATACTTACCGATCGGGAGGATATGCCACAATGAGTGAACAAGAAAGAGCTAAGATTGACAGGTTTATCGCATGGCTGTTGGAACACCCTGATAAGATTCCGGCAGCGGAGAAAGCCTTAGGCCTAGAATAACAGAAAAACCCTTGCGCAGAGCTACACCAGCCCGGCACAAGGGGTTTTTATTTTACCGGGTCAGAACCACTTCTTTTTTCGGTTTCTACGGTAACGATATTTTCTGCTGTTGCCATATAGCACACGGTCATTGCCTTTTAACAAGGCCTGCATGAACCAAAAGCAAAAGGCACAGCCACACAACAAGTAATACACGGGCTTTCTTCACATCTTCTCGATCAGGTTCATCAGAGCTTCACGCTGTTCCTTCGGCATAGATTCAAGTTTTCTTTTAATCCGCTCCACTGCTGCATCGACTTCACTTTGCGGCCGTTGGGGCGGGTTTTCTTTTTGTTCGCCAGTAAGAAGGTAGTCTACCGATACGTTGAAGTAGGCTGCAATCTTAGAAAGAACCTCTGCGGACAGGCTTTTGGTTCTTCCGGCTTTCAATTCGGAAAGAAAACTGCGGCGAATCCCAATGTTGCTGCAAAGGGTTCCGTCTTTGATGTCCTCTTTTTCGCAGAGTGCATGGATGTTGCTGTACAAGTCCGACATAAGAACACTCCCATATTTGTGCAAGTATACAAATGCACAGAATTTTGTACAAAAGAGTTGACTTGTACAGATGGCTGTACTATAATACAGACATGGGAAGTACAGAACGCTGTACAATATAAACTCTCTACACCCTTATATTAGTACAGTTTTCCGTACTTGTCAATAGATTTTAGCAAATGGAGGTGAAATTTTGAAAGAAAACTTCCGTTCTGGCTTTGAGCTGGAAGTGAAAATGAAGCTGTTGCAGCGAGGTATGAAGCAAACGGAGCTGATTCAGGAGGTTCAAAGTGATACCGGATTGTTCCTTGATGATTCGTACCTCTACAAGATTCTTCGTGGCGAGCGAAAGCCGGAGAAAATTATCCAGAGCATTTGCAAGATTCTTGAAATCGAGCAGAAGGAGGGCTGAACATGGAACAGATTATCGCCTTAAAGGTTGACCTTGAATACCCGGAAGAAGCCAAGTTTGCCATTGACGCCGCGGCCAAGACCTACTCGGATTTCAAGAGTGAGCAGGCGACAAGGCACTTTGTAGAAAATGGTTGCACGCCGGAAGATGCAAAGAAAATCGCAAAGTTTATCCAGTTTCTTGACCAGTGTTTTTCTGAACACAATGAAAGAGCCTTAAGAAAGGCAAGTGAAGTGGATGGAAATTAAATACTGTGAGCGCTGCGGTGTCTTTCTTGGCCTTGTAAATCCGTGCAAGAAATACTGTGAAGAATGTAAAATCATTGTTCGCAGAGAACGGCAGGCTCTTATAAAGAAAGGAATCAAGGCTAAGCCGGAACCGGCTTTATGCGCTTGGTGCAAGAAGCCAATGGTTCGGAAGGTCTGGTCTCAGAAGTATCACCCTGAATGCGCAGCAGATGCAAACAAGGCTTTGACCAAAAAGTACAAAGCCAAAAAGCAAAAAGAACTGAATGAGCTAAAAGCATCTGGTGAGCTCAAAATTACTTGGGATGTGCAGGAGCCAGAACGTGCGAGACCTCAAAAGCACGAGGCTCCAAAGTATACCGTGCGACAGATGAACGATGCCGCAAAACGATATGGTATGAGCTACGGCTATTACAGTACTTTACTTGCACAAGGAAAGGTGAAGGCTCCTGATGAACGGTAAGTACTACGGCAAGCGGGAAATCCGCTGGCACAGCCGGGAAAAAGAACGGCTGGAACGCATCCAACGTAATCGAAGGATGGCAAACGATGAAGAAAGCAATAAGCAACTTCAACAAAAGCAGTCCGTGGCAGAATCGCTGGCAAGAGCGTGAACCTTTAAGACTGGAACATATTGAGAAAGAAAGAGTGAGCAAAAATGAAAAAAATCAAGGTAAGAATCACATTCACCGAAGCAGTTCTCGGCACATGGCCTAGCAATCAGAACATTGCACGCGAGTTCATCGCCAGCAAGTCCCCGGATGCAAATACCATCGAGGACGAGGTTGCTGCTCTGGGCGCTGATGCTGTGGCAGATAAGGGCATGACCGTGTTCCCTCGCAACGAAAACGGAGAACCCGCCTTGTATGACTACCAGATCAAGGGCTTCTTCAAGGATTCTTGCGGTATGCTGGGTCGTATCGGCGGCAAGACCGAAACTGGCAAGAAGAAGGCCGTGAACGAAAGCGGCAAGCTGACGGCCTACAAGAAGGTAATTGACGGTCTTATTTTCGTGTCTCCCCGGATGATTCCCATTCATGTGAACGGCGAGATTACCGAGTGCCAGCGCCCTCTCCGCGCACAGACGGCGCAGGGAGAACGTGTAAGCCTTGCCAACAGCGAGCAGATTCCAGCTGGTTCGACCTGCGAGTTTGAAATCGTTCTTTTGGACGATTCTCACGAAAAGGTCGTGCTCGAGTGGCTGGATTACGGCGCTCTGCGTGGCATCGGCCAGTGGAGAAACAGTTCTAAAGGACGCTTTGCTTACGAAATCATCAATTAACCGCTATGGCGGGGTAGGGCTGTGCTGCACTCGGCGTGGAACTGCAACGGCATAGTGACGATTGGCTCAGAAATGCTAAGGCAATGCCCGGAGACGAAGCGACTTGAGCGGCAACGGCGATGCGCTGATTTGACGAGATCTGCAAAGGCATGGCGAAGCAAGGCTCAGACGAGCAATGGAATTGCATGGAACCGACATGAGCGGCGCAGCAAAGGCTATGGATGCAAGGTGTGGCTTTGATAAGCAAAGGCGATGCAAGGCGTAGCGAAGCGATGGCAATGAGTAGATGCGACACGCTTTGGCATTGAGTAGCTAGGAGCAGAAAAGCAAAGGCAAGGCGATTCACCGAAAAGCAACGGCAACGCATGGTATCGTCATGACTCGCAATGGCAAAAATGAAAGGAGATAAAGTGAAAGCACTGATTGAAGTTGCCCTGATGTGGGGCATAGCACTGGCAGTGGTTTTGGCGGTATTTCTGCTGAACTTCTGGATGGTGCATCACATCGGAATTCTGGTAGGAGCATCAGCCGCCCGTGGAATTATCATGGTATCTATGGCAATGGCTACGGCGTGGATACTGAGTTTTGGAGGTAATAAGAGTGAAAAGCCTGAAAGCTAATGTCCTTTGTACGCTTGGAATCGCGTTAGCGATCTTTTCAGTAGGATGTGGCGATGCAATCCAGAAAAGTCAGAGCACAGTAGCGATGTTTGGATATGTTTTCCTTTCGTGTAGTTTCCTCGCCGCAGCACTCGTCTTATGTGCCATTGGTGTCAGTTCTGAAAAACGTATTGAACAGGAAAATCGCAAAGTAAAACGCATTCCTCACCACACAAACGAGTGGAGGGATGCACAATGAAATGCCCCGTGTGCGGCAGTGACAGCATTACAACGGTTGACAGCCGGTCTGACCACGACAGCATTGTTCGCAGAAAGAAGTGTATCGCCTGTAACCATCGGTGGTCTACCATCGAAATTGACAAAGACCAGTGGTATAGCGCACTGCAAATCAAAGAGGAACGCAAGAGAGGGAGACCCAAAGATGATTAACCTCGACAGATTCGGTGGCGTGACAGAGCCGGAGGACGGCGTGTACTTCATGACCAACGAACAAATGGCGGAAGCGAAGGATGCCGACCGACTGGCAGCGATTGAGGACTTGCAGTCCGAGATTGAGGACAGGGAAGCAGAGCTGAAAGACCTTTGCGCACAGTTGGCAGACCTGATGGCTGGTTAATTTTGTACAGCCGAGTTAAGCCGAAGAAAGAACGATGAAGCCTAATGAAGCCGAAGAAAGGAGGACGATTCCATGACCGATAAGGAACTTGTCGAGTATCTTTGCAAATGGTTTTACGTTGATTCTGGCGGTACGTTACACAGAAAAGACAGGAAAAACAGTGCAGGAAGCTACGATAAAGACGGTTATTTGATTGTAAAAATCAAAGGAAAGCAATACAAAGCACACCGCCTTGTATACGCACTTCATTATGGGCTAATGCCTATTGGAGTAATCGATCATATCAATGGAATCAGGACAGACAACAGGATTGAGAATCTTCGCTGCGTAACCCAAGCTGATAATGTTGCAAATACTGTTCAGGCCAGAAACACTTTAACTGGCGAGTACGGAATCTACGAAGACCGTTCAACGAAAGGTTTGAAACGCAAATATTCGTTCCACTTTAGCGGAAAAACATACCGATTCAAAACCATAGAAGAAGCTAAGAAAGCAAAAGATGCTTTATGGAGAGAGAAATATGGAAACACTTGTGAAGCTTTCCAAAATTCAAGGCGAGCTGAAAGCCCCAAAAAGCCAGCGCAATTCTTTTGGTAAGTACAATTACCGCAGTTGCGAAGACATTCTGGAAGCAGTAAAACCCCTCCTTGCGAAATACGGAGCCTGTCTTGTTCTTGAAGACGAGCCTGTACAGAGTGGCGAGTACCACTATATCAAAGCGACTGCAACAATCTACGATTCGGAGACCGGAGACAAAATATCTAACACGGCATACGCCAGAGAGCCAAAGCAGCAATCTGGTATGTCAGATTCCCAACTTACCGGCACTGCAAGCAGCTACGCCAGAAAGTACGCCTTGAACGGTTTGTTCTGCATTGACGATACGAAGGACGCTGACACGGACGAGTATCAAAAACAGACCGCAAGCAGGGCAAGCAAACCTGTCCAAAAGCAAGCGGAAGCAGAAAATATTCCTCCGTGCGCTTGCTGCGGAAAGCAGTTGCAGCCTATTCAGTACAACAACCGCACAGTCACTCCGCTGGAAACTGCAAGAAGCACGAAGAAACGCTTTGGGCGTGTCCTGTGTTGGGACTGTGCTCAGAAACAGCCGAAGGAGGGCTAAACAATGCTTAACTCTATCGCAATTCAGGGGCGTCTGGTTTACACGCCTGAAGCTAAGGTCACGAAATCCGGCAAGGATGTTTGTACGTTCAGCATTGCCTGCGACCGTCAGAGTGGCGGTCAAAAGGAAACCGACTTTTTCAACTGCACCGCATTTGGTAATACGGCACTGTTCGTTTCCAAGTGGTTTCAGAAGGGGAGCCTGATTCTGGTGACTGGCAGCATCCAGACCCGGAAGTATACCGACAAGCAGGGAAACAACCGCACTGCAACGGAAATCATGGCGAACAAGGTCGACTTCTGCGGTAGCAAGTCTGACAGCAAGCCCGCCGATCGGGCGCAGGATGCACTGCAAAACTACTCGCAGGGCAACGCAGATGACTTCTCTGTGATTGACGATTCATCGGATTTGCCCTTTTAGGACATAAACCCTGACCGCCTACCTTATATAAGAGCTGCGCTATCTGGCTGGACGGGCGTTTGGAAAGATGATTACCTGTTGTCTTAACTGCACATCACGCTGCACAGCTTGCCACGACACTTGCGAGAAGTACAAAGCAGAGAAAAAAGACTTCGAGGAGCGCAAGGCGTTCGTGCATGAGCTGAACCACAGCCAGAGCGTGTACCACCGCAACTGCGAGGACAAGCACCGGGAACGTGGCAAGAAGCGGTTTCTCGGAAGTGAATTTAGAGGTGAACGAGGATGAGACTTGTTGACACAGAGGATGTTATTGATGCATTGGGGAACATGGGAGAAGCCATCGACCTAAGAAAAGCCGAAGAATGGATTGATACGGTTCCAACCGCAATGCAGTTGTGGACAAGCGTGAAGGATGCACTGCCGACTTCGGACGGAATCTACTTTGTTGTATACAAATTTTGGAGTTTGGACGATTGTGTTTCAACAAGAGAATTTAGAGGTGGTGAGTGGAGAGAAGAAGTTGGCCGTGAAGAGGTTAGGTTCTGGATGCCGATTCCTGCACTGCCAGAGGACGATGAATGAACACCGGCAAGCAGTTTGAAGCGGACTTTAAAGCATCCGTCCCGTCCGATGCGTGGTGCTATCGCCTGAAAGACAGTGCCGCCACCTACTACGGCGGCAACGAGAACTTGTCCTTCTCCATCGACAACATCTGCGACTTCCTTGTGTACCGATACCCGATGAATCACCTGTTTGAGCTGAAAACCATTGAAACGCCCTCTATCCCTCTTGAAAAAATGTTAGGCAAATACGACAAGGCAAAGTGCAAATACCGCAAGGAAAAGCACATCACGGACATGGTAGAAGCAATGGGGTACAGCGGTCAGACCGCCCATGTGATAGTCAATTACAGGGCAGTCAGCCGCACCTTTGCAATCCCTGCCAGCAAAATTCTGGCATTCCGATACAACGGGAGCCGTAAGAGCATCCCTTGGCAGTGGGCAGAGCAAGAGGGGATAGAGGTCAAAGCAAAGAGACTGCGTGTCCATTGGCGGTATGACGTGGATGGGTTGTTAAAGAGATTGGAGAAAGAAAATGCAACTGTCTGAAAAACAAGAATTGGTAAGGCTTCTGGGACTGTACCAAAGCGAACTCCTTATGGAGAACGAAGAAAACCTTAGAAAGAAAATGAGAAGCAATGAAAGCTCGAAGAAGGTTGTCACAGATTATTCATACGGTGTAAAAGCTCAGTATGAACACGCAAGAATCATCATCAAAAAACTTTCTGTTGAAATCGGAAAAGAACTCAAGGCTAGTTGGGAGTTGTGGTGAAAATGACAATGGTATGCGATAGGTGCGGTGAAGCGTTTCCGCTTTCCAACGATGTAAAATACATGACACCGTTTGATGACGAACTTGACCAATTTGAAAGCAATTCTATTGTAAAGTGCCTTTCTGGCGATGATAAAGGGATTTACTCGATAAGAGATGAAACCGTTGCCCTTTGTCCCTCTTGCATGGCAAAGCTGAACGACTGGCTGAAAGGAGATAAAAAATGAGCGACATACGGTTAGTTAATGTAGTACCCATCGCCAACGGATGGAACGATGCGGTGAAGAAGAATCTGGATGAGGCCAAAACATTGATGGCCTCCGGGAACTGTACCGACTACAACGCGGGCGTTATCGAGGAATGCGTTGCGAACCTCGTTTCCGGACTTGCCGATGACCTGATGAAAGCTCCTGCTGTTGACCCGGAAACCTTGCGACCGGTGGCACATTGGGAAGAGAGCGTTTGCTTTGAAGATGCCTTTTGGGTGTGCTCGAACTGCAAGTTTCCTAGTGAAGCGATAGCTGCACCCCGTCTTTATCACTATTGCCCGAACTGTGGCGCAAAGATGGAGGAATTATTGAAATGAAAAACAAAATAAATCACCGTTTTATCCGCTTCACAATCGCAACCGTAGCACTACTGCTCACGCTGCTCTTTACATCCTGCCATCCGACCGCCGCTAAAGCCTCTGCTAAAGCGGAAGAAGCTAGCAAACCGTGTTATCACGTCACGGTCTATTCCCCGGAAATTGAAAAAGTAGGCTACGGTAGCGCACGGCATCCAAAGTACACCATTACGGTGGAAAGTTTTAACGAGCTGATTCCGATCTCTAGTGCAAGAGATTACAAACTACTCCAAATACCTCTGGGAGACGGTCGATTTGAGCTTGTATCCACTTCAATGGTTGAAATCCAATACTACTGAAAGAGGTAGAGCTATGCAAAAGAAAATTTCAGACATTTTGCCTAAGACGGAAATCTTGGCGCAATTGGCAGAAGAAGCGTCCGAACTGGCACAGGCTGCATTGAAGCTGCGCCGTGCGTTGGATGACACGAACCCGACACCGAAGAGCATCGAAGAATGCCGAAAGGCGTTTGAAGAGGAATACGCAGATGTTATGGTGTGCATGGTTGCGCTTGGTGCTTCGGGTGACGGAAAAGCGCATGAGCGAATTGAAATTATTTCAAGTGAAAAATACTACCGTTGGCTCCATCGACTTCAAGATAAGGAGCAGCCGGATGAATAAATTTGGAAACTGCCCCTTGTGCGGCAAACAGATCAATCCAACCAACCTCCGCAAAATCGCACGCCAAAACCAGCTGTATGGCTTTCGCATGGCTCTGGATGGCATAGCCGCCACATGGGGCGCACTGATTCAGAACCTTCGGTGTGATGTAGACCTGACCGATGAACAGGTGCAGAAAATCATCCGCATTGGTGACAGGTACTGGGAGATGGTTGGACAGTTCAAAAACGAGAACATGACCCCTGACGAGTTTGCGGATTACATCACCGCAAAGTCAGAACAGGTCGAAAAAGAGTTGAGAGAAAGGTGGAGCTAACAATGTTTGAATTTGCAACTCGCTGGCTGGTCTGCCTAGTCCTGCTGGCGGTAGTGGTTCAGTCCGAACGGACAATCAAAAACATGGCGAACAGCCTGTTTGAGGAACGGCAGGCAGTGCTTGTCTGGCTGTTTATCAACGTGTGTCTGGTCGTTTGTACGTCAGTTGTGATGGGGTGGAAATGATGATTCAGGAAATTAACATGGTAGGGCGTGAAAGGCTGGCTTTTCTGTATGGTCTTTATAGCGGCTGCGCGGAATCCGAAACTGAGCTTAACGCCAAAGGCATTTATCAGAAAATTGCTTCCGAGTTAGCTTGGTGTTTGGGATTCAACGAGAACGGTAGCAAATGTTATAAGATGAACGGGGAATAACCAATGGACAACGAACTTTACTGCCCGATGAAGATGACCAGCAATCCGCTTGGTCGGTGCGTATGCGAGAAAGAAAAGTGCGCTTGGTGGCGGCAGTTGGCCAGTTGCTGTGCAGTCTGGCAGATTGCATGGAAGCTGGACAACATCGAAACGAAGATGAAGAGGTGAGAACATGGAAGAACGTGCAGAGTTAAAACACGGATATTGGAAACTTTCACCAGATGCTTATTATATGGACACAATGTCAGAAGAACGAGAATTAAAAGCTTATGTGACGGCGAAATGCTCGTTATGTGGAGAACATCATCCGAATAATTATACAGTGTGGTCGAAAACTTTATACGCGCCGGATGGTGAAGAATACACATACGAATGGAATATAAAAGAAGAAAAAGAAAACATTTTGAAAGAAGCGATAGAAAATCACCGTAATTATGCGAACTATTGCCCGAACTGCGGTGCAAGAATGGATTTGAAACAGAAATAAAGAGGTGATAACTCTTGGCAACACCCCCGAAGCGTGGTCCTGGCAGACCGCCGCTGACCGAAGCTGAAAAGAAAAAGCGTGAGAAGCGAGCGCAAAAGGCAAAAGAGCAAGCCGCTGCGAAGCGTGAGAAAGAGCGTGAGAAGAAGAAACAGCAGATGCTTAACAAGCGGAAATCTATCCGCTCACAGGTGAGTAAAAAGGTGAAAGAACAACAGGATTTAGCAATCACGAGGTCTAAGATGCTGAACACAGGGGATTTGCAGTCAAGAATCGGCGATGAAGAGGACAAGAAAGTTGTCGGCATGATTGCGGCCAAGTATTTTGGCGACCTTCCGAGCGTTGACATGAACAACCCCATTGAAGTGCAGCAACGCCTTGACTTCTTTTTTGACGCTTGCATCGAAGCCAGAATATCCCCTGTGGTGGAATGGATTGCGCTGGTTCTGGGCATCGAATGGCCTAGTCTGAGACAGATTATGACAGGCAAACGCCGTGACGACAGCTTGCAGCAGAAGTACATCCTAAAACTGATTCTGCAAATGCAGTCCATGTGGGCATACAACGGTATGTACGGTCAGGAGAACCCGGCAGAGTGGATTTTCCGAGCCAAGAACTACTTTGGTATGCGTGACAACGTGGAAGTCACCGTTGCCCCGCCGGAACAGCCGTTGGGCGATGCCCAAAGCGTAGAGCAGCTTGCCCAGAAGTATCAGACGACTTTGCCGAAGGAGATTGACGTGGAGTACAGAGAGGTGGACGACTAATGCAAACTGACAGAGGAATTTACCACAAGCGAGTATGCGACCGCTGCGGAGCTGTTCTAGGCGGTAGAATGATGAACCCTGACGAATACTTCAAGGACTGGGCGTGGCGCAGGGACACAGGCGACCTTTGCCCTGAGTGCTATGAGGAGTACAAGCGAGTGATCAGGCGGTTCAATGCCAACAGAAAGAGAAAGAGAGGGCAGAGATTATGAAAAAGTGCGCTCTTTATAGATGCAAACAGTGCTTTGCGACCATGGCGGACGAAAGCGATGTCAGAATCGACAAAGACATTGTTGATTGGATGTTTGAAAACGAAATGGAAGAAAGTAAAATTGGGTTTATCGCAAAATTCAAAATAAGCGATAAAGTTCTCATTCATCGTTGCGCCAATAACACTGTTGGCTTATGCGAGTTTATCGGATGGAAGGAGATAGAGGAATGAACTTCTACTGCACCACCGAACACTGCTCTTGCATGGGCATCAAGCAGTTCTCCGCTGGCAAGGCTATCCGATGCACAGCAGAATCCTGTAAGAACAAATCCGAGCCGTCCTGTGGCTCTTGCAAATGGTACGCAGAGCCGGAGGGAGTGTGCGTGAACGACCAGTCAGAACACGTTGCAGACTTCGTGTGGGATGAACGTGGATGCAAGGAATGGGAGAAGAAAAATGAGCGAAAGTAATGTAATCAGGCTGGGCAATGGAATTCTACTGGACAGCAAAGGAAAACTTTTATGCCAAACTGTGGACAAGTCCTGCTCAAACTGTAAATGGCACGACAGATTCTCGTGGGTCTGTTACAACGGTCTGTCGGAGCGCAGAGCTAATTTTACAGACCCGGAAGATGTGTGCAAAGAATGGGAGAAAAGAGAAAATGAGCTATGATATTTCACTGTGCGACCCAGTAACGCACAAACCGCTCAAAGCAGATAGTACGCATTTTATCGCTGGTGGTATGCGCGCTATGGGTGGTACAAAAGAACTGTGGCTCAACGTCACCTATAATTACGGTCACTTCTATTATCAACCGGAAGTGTTTGGTGAGAACGGCATCCGCTCCATCTATGGCAAAACAGGCGCAGAAAGCATCCCGATGCTGGAAAAGGCGATTGCCGCACTAGGTGACGATGTAGACGATAGCGACTACTGGCACGCCACAGAGGGCAACGCCAAACGCGCTTTGTATGGTTTGCTGGCGTTTGCAAAGATGCGGCCTGACGGTGTATGGGACGGAGATTGAAGGGAGAAAGTACGATGGAAGTCAGACCGATTGATGCAAATGCACTCAAACTTTATTTTTCTGATAGGCAGATGGAGTATGTAAGCGTGGATGAAGCTGATTACACATTCAATGCCTTGATGTTTGATGTGCTTGGAGACGTAATAACAGCTATTGAAAATGCACCAACAATCGAGGTGAAAGACAATGGCTAATTATCCGGAATACCTTGAACGAAACGCACTTATTGAAAGAATCAAGAAAGCATATTGCGATGGCTGCGAGAGCTACAATGGAGTTAGATGCCGTGCTTGCGGTATTGGCGATGCCATTGACGTTGTGGAAGATGCGCCGACAGCCTTAGAGCGTACCGCTGAATGGATTGTACAGGACGATACGTTCACAAGGTTCGAGTGTAGCAGATGCCACACAAAAAATCATCACACACGTTGGAACTACTGCCCGAACTGTGGAGCGAAAATGGAGAACGCGCATGGCTAACACACTTTGGCATCCAGCAAGCGAACCGTCACGAGAGCGGACGCAGCCTTTGTTGCTTGCGGCTAAGACAACGTGGCGTGATAAAGATGGAAAAATGTTGCAAGGAATCTCGCCAACAACGTATTTTCTTGGCTGTTACGCAGACGGTCAGTTCTGGGACGATATAGGAGAGAGACTGCCAAAAGATGTGACGGTGACGCATTGGATGGCGTTCCCGATGGTGTAGGAGGGCTTATGGAAAAGAATGTCGTTGTTACGCAAGATATGGTTGACGCATTCACGGAGGAAATGCAGGAAGCATACAAAAAGTACGGCGATGATGAAGAAATCGTTCACAGCATGATGGACGGCATCATGTGTGAAACCTTAGAAAAGCTGGGATTTGCAGAAGGTGTGGGAATCTTTAACGAAGCACCGAAATGGTATGCGTAAGGAGCGGTAAACATGACGAACAAGAAGTTTGGAATCATCGTTATAGACTTGAGTCTTTTTGACTTCGGGCCGAAGCCGCCTTGCGGGTACATCAAGGCAAAACATATCCGCCCAGCGTACGGTAAAGGCGAAAGACCTGTAAAGGCGCATAAGCGAATCACGAGAACAAGAGAGGGATTCAGAAAATGAAAAACCTGTCAAAGAAGCACTTGAAACAGATTTATAGGCGAAAAATGAGTAATAAGCTTTATGTACTTATCCCAACGACATTCTTTCGTGCAGCACCGAACAACAGGAAAGACCATGATAAGATGATGGCTTGGCGTCAGAGTATGTGTACGAACGTCCACTACATGATTTTTGGTGAGAAAATCAAGAGAAGGAGCAAAAGGACATGAGCATGGACGAAAAGGGTAAAAAAATGAAAGAACTCAAAAGATGCCCGTTCTGCGGTGGGGAAGTGACTATTGCCGAAGCAGGCGACTATTTGACAAGCTGGATGTTTATAACAAGAGGAAACGGCAAGAATGGGTGCAAGTGCCGGGCATTCATGGAAAGCAAGCCATATAGCTTTAATTGTTCCGCAGTCGATAAAGAAAAGATTAAAAAAGACCTTATCGAAGCGTGGAACAAACGCTACAAAGAGGACTGAGTATGGACAAAAGACGAGACAGCTTTACATTCCAACGATACTACTTTGAAGCCATCTCCACACTGAAAAGTAAAGAGAAATTAGAACTCTACGATGCAATCTGTGCATACGTTTTTGAAGGAAAAGACGCAACTTTGAATTCAAAAAAAGCAGAATCTTGTTTCATTTTGATTAAGCATCTGCTCGATGAAGAGTTGAAAAGAAGCGATATTGCGTCAAAAGGATGGTCTACACGAAAGTCAACTCATCCTCATGTCATAAATGAGATGAAAGTCAGCTCATCTATGAGTTCAAAGTCAGATGACAATGAGCCCATTGTATCAACTGACAGTCAGATGAACGTCAAGGCCTTGCAGGAGAGTGCAGTCAAAAAGAAACCTGACATCTTTTCCGACTTTGCTCATGGCGATAAAGCCTTGCTGGAATCCTTGCGAGAGTTCGCACAGATGCGTACAAGAATCAAAAAGCCTATGACAGACCGGGCAAAACAGATGCTCTGCAACAAGCTAGAAAAGTTTGATCGGCATGATTGGAAAGCCATCCTTGACCAGAGCATCTATGCCGGGTGGCAGGACATTTACGCATTGAAACAGGATGACCAGTACGAGCAAAGTACGGAGATGGAGTTTCCTAGACTATGACAATGGACGTTCAAACGGTATTTATCGGTGCGCTTATGCTCTGCAATCCGGGCGTTGTGGATGAAATCATACCAGACCTTGAACTTGACTTGTTCAGACCTGAGCTGAGAGACGCTTTTGCAGCTGTTCAGGGCTATTGGACGGTTAGGGGTAAGATAGATATAGTCGAAATAAACACGCAGCATCCAGACGTAGCGCAGACGCTCTTGGCGTGTGTACAAACCTGTGAATCAGAGTGTGTGCGAATTGACAGGGAGCAGATGCAGCGTTGGGTACAGCTTATCAGAGAACAAGCTGCACTCACTCGTGTGCAAGGTCTGGCATTCCAGATGGCCAGCGAGCTTACCGACTATTCTGATCTATCAGACATTTACCAGCAGATGGGCGAAGCAATGAGCCTGAAAGCTGAGGAAGAAGATGCGTGGACATACGAGGATGTGCTGAACGACTATGTGCTTCACATGGACGAAAAGCCTGTGTATATCAAGACAGGCCTAGAGCGTCTGGATGAAGCGCTGCACATCTCACCGGGCGATTTCATCATCATCGGCGGCAGACCGTCTGCTGGCAAGACAGCCCTGTCTCTGCAAATAGCAGCAAGCATGGCAAAGCAGGACTACACCGTGTACTACTTCAGCTTAGAAACCAGCAAACGCAAGCTAGGAGCACGTCTGATGGCCAATCAAATATACTGCCCTCTGGACACGGTGAAAAATAAGGCGGTCAGCTTGAATGAGATTGACGGACAGGCAAAGAACATGAAGATGCCCCTATATATCCGCTCCGCTGCCGGAAAGAACGTGGCGTGGATGAAGGCTCAGGCTCTCCGTAAAAAGGCTCAGGTCATCTTCGTAGACTATCTTCAACTCATCCACGAAACAGGCGCAAAGGACAGATATGCCGCCATTACAGCTATATCCATTGCCCTGCACGAACTGGCACAGACCACAGGCATTGTCGTGGTGGCACTGGCACAGCTTAATCGAAACCCATCTAAGCCCGGAGCAACGCCTACTAACTCCGACTTGCGAGAGAGCGGACAGATTGAACAGGACGCAGATGCAATCATCCTTCTGTCCGGTGACAACCCCGACAAGTACCTGTTCCGGCTAAGCAAGAACAAAGAAGGCGAGATAGGCGACCTTCCCATCACGTTTAACAAGCAGATTCAACGGTTCCAAGAGTATACTTGGATGGATTGATAATATAAAAATCAACAAACGGAGGAAAACAACTATGGCACTTACCAACATCGAACGTGAGACTATCATCAATTTCAACGCAGCGGAAGATACCGCAGAAATCTACACGGCAGACCCGGTTTACATTCGCAAGCTGGACAAGCTCTGTGAGCAGTTCCCCAATACATACAAGTTTATGGCGGAGCTGTCTGCCAAGCGGTGCAAGGAATCTAAGACCTATTCGATGCCGAAACGTCTTGTGAAGTTCCGGGCGCCTGTCACTCGTGAGATCAGCGAAGAGCAGCGTGAAGCACTGGCAGAGCGTCTGCGTAAGGCAAGAGAAGCCAAGAATATCTAATCTTAGCTCGTACGACTACAAAACTACTGTATCAGAAAGCATGGAATGGTGTCAGGCGGTAAAACTACCATCTGCGACTATTCCGTGCTTTTTTCTCTTGTTATTTATCAGGGTAAAACGGCAAGGTCTGAATTTGAGAAAGAATCGTCTAATTGCAGGGCTGATTGAGACGAAAAAACGCTTCGAGTATCACTTTCGGAAATGGCTTTCAAATTTTTGTCCCCTTTCCCCCTTGTTTCCTCTTCCCCCCCTTTTGTCCCCCTCTTTCCCCTACAACCCCTATTACCCCCTATAATCCCCCTAACATCTTCCGTGCTCCCCCTTTCCCTCCCCGTGTGTTTAGCGCGTCCGCGGGCGTTATATGCGCCAGCGCGCGCGTTGACGGAGCCGGGTGTGCTACGATAGTTCAAAAGCGAATAAATAACAGTTATGCGAAATTGCAAACTGGTTCTTTCCCCCTACAACCCTCTATCTCCAAACCTACACCGTTAGCCAGCAGAGCAGACCGTAGGCGAGAACTAGCGTGAGGTTCGGACTGGTGGATAGTATACGACTATTTCACATGGAGAATTGACTTCATTTTGTAGTCGGTTGAATATGTAGAAATGTTGCATTGAATATTCCTAGCAGAATGCTATGAATTAATTAAAATACCATAGTAAGTTGCTGGGAATTAAATCGAGAAGGAACAGACCAAATCGGATGGTACGACTATTTTAGCAGAATAATCCCTAGATAGTTACTAGGATATATAGGCGTATATTATAATAAGTGCGGCTGGTATACGAATTTGGTATGGCTAGGCGAGAATAAAATTGACAGGTGTCTTGACACATATTGATTTTTGGGTGGTCGGATGACTTAGCGACTATCGCATCTCCCTTCTTCTAAAAGTCAAACGACTATTTCACACAAAAAATACACGACTATTTGACGATAGTTCGCAAGAAAATGATACAACTATTGCTCTGCGACTATCAGCGGACAGTTCGTTGCTATACTATATATAGGACTTTCAAACTGTGGTCGTCTGACGACTTTACGACTATTCCGCGACTATTTGCCGGGAGAAATTACGACTATTAGCTACGACTATTCCAGCCGGAACGCTACGACTATTGCTGACCTCTATTGGCTATCGGGCGAAAGCCCGAAAAGAGATGCGGCGGCAAGCCGCCAGTGGTTCCGCGCCCCTGCCGCTGGACTGCCCCGCCGTGTGGAGTGTGCCAGGCAGACCCGGCGCGCCCTGACTGCTGACCCGGTGCCAGACCTTCAGCCGTTGCGCTGACTTCTGCACCGGATGCAAGCCGGATGCACTGACCCGCTGCCGTTGGCATGGTCTGCGCTATGATGCACCGCCGGGCATGGATCCATAACAGGGGCGCACCCTTGTACCCTTATATACCTTATTATAATGGGGCGGCTGTGCTGAGCTGTACAGCGTCCGGGCGTGGCGTTGGTGTCTGGTATCGGTGCGGGTGCAGCGTTTGATGGTATGCCCTCCAGCGTGGCGCAGGCGGTGTATAGGCGGCTTGTGTATTTGCTGTATTGTGTGTGCTGGAATGGGGCAAATCAACGGAAACGCCGCTGTAAAGCCCTGTAAACGGTTTTGGCATTTTGGCTGTATAATTGCATGAACGGAATAAAAGCCGCTGTAAACGCTTGTTGGCAGCTCATACGTTGCCGGGCAAAAATAAAATCCCTGCACCCCCAGCAGATGCAAGGCAAAAGAAAAGCCCCGCCGGGTTGTGGCGGGGTGTGACTGTTGCGGGCAAATTAAATTTTATACTGGTCAAAAAAGTGCCTTCATTTCGTCGTCGTCGTACTCTGTCAGCTGATAATACCACTCATCATAAGATACATGGTATACGATTGCTGGAATGTCTTTTTTCTTGTAACTTTCTAGGCTGTCGAACTTGTCAAAACAAGAAGCGGGATGTGGGCCGATATCATCACCCCGGTAAAAATACACTGCGTTGCCGATTTTGACGGCTGCCCCAGCACCACGCCTGATAAGTTGGGCAAAAATCTTTTTTTCATCGGCTGACATTTTACGGGAAAATTCGTTAAACCCTTCAATAACCTTCATTTTATACGCTCCTCCCTTGTGTGGACTTGCTGTCGCTAGTATATCATACTGCAAGCCCGATTAACAGGACTTGCAGAAAGTTTTTTCCTTTTTTGGCTGGGGCGGGGTTGCTTTACGGTGCAGCCCCGCTAAAGTATCCGGCTAGGTTAACGTTGCTTGCGCCAAATGTTATAATTAGAGGCGGTCATAATCATATAGCCGCCGCAGACCTTGACAACAACGCAGTCACCGGGGCAAACCTTGCGTGCATAGTATCTGGTGGTATATAGTCCGGTCGTTGCGTCATATCCCTTATTACTAGTCATAATATATAGACCTCCTCACTTGCTTGCCTTAAACAAAGCACTAAAAAACCAAAAACAAAACAAGATCGCGGATAAAATCACAGCTTGCACCCCCTTTATACCACGCTAAAACGTTTGTAGCTTGTGCGGGTGCTACATTCGGCGTATATATCAGGGTGTAGCGTCTTGAGTAGCTTGCTATCCAGTCGGACACTCTGAACGTCCTTATAAATGGCTTTTGCGGTGCCTTGCGCCATCTCCGGCGCGCCCTGCATCATGCAGATAATATCAGCTTTAATGCTTTCGTTCATTGCTTCCAGCTCTTCCAAAAGCCGCTTGTTTTCGCGGTACTCGTTCACTTTTTCTTCAAACAACGTCATTTTTTAGCCCTCCTTAAAATGTGTGCTACCTTCGATTAAAACATCTGCGTCACGAAGTAAAAAATCAAATGCGTCAGATGTATATTTTGCCCAGTTATTGCCAATAGAAATTACAAGATTTTTTACTTGCTCCGGGATTTTTGCGCTGTCAACCTTTTTTTCGGAGATTGTAAATAGTCGTTTATTGGTAGACAGTAGATTTTTGTTGTCTGTCTCATATTTTAATGTGTCGGACAAAAGAGAAGTGCGGTAAGCAAGCAAATCAAGGAGTTTATACTGGTTATAAGTTATAACAAGTTTCATTGCGCCCCCCTTAGCTGTTGAGCCATGCCAGCATAACCAGCGCGCCGCTGACCATGCCGCCAACGTACCAGAGGGCATAAATTTGAGTTGCATCAAGCATTATACTCTACCTCCTCTTTATAGTAGCTCTCAAGGTTGACCGCCACAGTATAGCGGCACTGGACGTTAAATAGGCGGCTCCACAGGCTGTCGCTGCCAAACTCTTTATTGTACAGCTTTGCTCCCTCAGTAGCTACGTTATACCAGAGGTCAACGGCCTTGTCTGCGTCATAGGTTCCGCGCTGGTACTTTTTGCGCAGGTTGTTAATAATGGGCGTTATCATTTGGCGGTACAAGCCGCCGTTGTTGGTGGTGTACAATTCAAGCTCTCTGCTCTCATCTGTTTCGTGGTAGGTCATACTAGAGGTTCTTTTCATGGTTTTTGTCCTCCTGTTTTGTAACTGTATTTGGTAGGTGTTACGCTTTCTTGCGTCTGATTATATTATACGCTTTCTTGCGTAGTTGTCAATAGGTATTTACGCTTTTTTGCGTATTATTTTTAGTGCGCTTGCGTGTCCGCTTGGGCGTGCCCTATCGGACACACTCCACGCCCTCCAGCGTTCCGCCGCCGTCCCGATCTGTCCGGCGTGGTCTGCCTTGCATCTGGCACGGCCTGCCCTGCTGTCTGTGCTGTGTAGCCATTTCGGGTGCGCTGGAAGGTGCAGGGAACCACCGGCGGGGTATATAGCCGCCGCCCAGCCCCGCCCGGTGAGTAGCGCGAAAAATCTCCAAAATAAAAAAGGCGTTTTTCCTCGCCTACCCACCCTCTCTTTTCTGCACAAAACACCCCCACCCCTATCTCAAGTTCCAAAAATTTCCCGCAAAAACAAAAAGACCCCTACAAAGGGTCTGCGTTCTGTGCTATACTTGCCTTACAAGCCTTGAAAGGGAGGAATCTACAAAAATGTACGCCTTATTTGGAATGATTGCTCTGGTTGCAACGCCTGTGTTTGGAGCGCTGTGTCTTTACAACAAAGCAACGCATAAGAAAGACAATCGGATGTTAATTGCTTTCTTTGTATCATTTGCAGTTCTTGTTATATGTTTGGCTGTAACACCAGAGCCATCACATGATGAATCGGCAAGCTCCGGCGTTACATCTTCCTCCGCCAAGTCTACGGCAACGGAACTGGATGATAGCTCTATTGAGGAAGTTTCCGAAAGCTCAGCAAGCAGTACTCCGGCATCTCAAAAAGCGGCATCCGAATCTGAACGGCCTATAAGCTCTGAACCCGCAAGCAGTGAGCAGGTGGCATCCAGTGCTTCTTCGCATAACCCAGATGATGATATTTTAACGCTTGATTTGGATGACTATGCAAAACAGGCGGCCGACAACGCTGTAAAGGCAAAAGACAAATACGCTGGTAAGCAATATAAGGTGACATATCAAGTCAACAGTGTATCAGACGCAATGATTAAGTTGGATAATCCGTACACTGTTATGTTCAGCGTGAACTTCGTCACTTCTCACAGCATTGGTTATACCGTTTATATGGCTGGATTCCCGGAAAACGAAAAAGACAAGATTTCTATGCTTTCTCCCGGCCAGACTGTTACATTCGTCGGTGATTTTGACGGAAACAAATTCACTGATTGCCGATTCATAGTTCCGTAAATAAAAAGCCAGCGGCTAGATGTTCTCTAACCGCTGGCTTTTCTTATGCGTTATTTACTTCTTCAATGCGCTGGTCACGTTCGGCATCGGCATCCAATAGTTAACGTCACGCATGACAATCTTGCCGTTGTCGCACAGGTACGGTCTTAAATCGCCGTATTCGTCTGCTTCGTAGGAGAGATAGCCGCACGCAACCTCTTTGCCGTTGCAAGCAATCACTCGACCGTTGTAGGTTTCTCCAACGTCAGGCGTTCTCCAAAGCCGCTCCATGTTTTCCAGAGTGTCACTGATGTATTCGTCAAGGTTTTCGTACTTATCGCCGTTAATCATATTCGTTCTCCTTTCACATGGGCATCTGGGTCTGGCCGTTTGTGACCTGAACCAACATAACAGAGTTTGCGCACGGTCTCCACTTCTTGATGTACTCGACAGCTTCATCAAACCGCTTCTTCGGCACGTTGTTTCTGCTGTTCACATTGAACCAGTCCTGAATGTCCCGGTTGCATTCCATGAACAGCTTCTGAGAGACGCTACGGCTCTTGTAGGCCGGGCTGTCCATGCCACCAAGAGCGTCGATAACTACCGTGTTCACAACACGCTTCAACACACGCTGCTGGTTGTAATCAATGGTCATGGTGTTCTCAAGAGCGGAAATGCGCTGCTCTTGCTTCATAGTGCGCTGGTCGATCACAAGGATTGCTTGCAGTTCCTTAGACAGTCCTGCGAACTGGTTGACCTGTACGTTCTTCTCAAGGTCAATCAGCTTCTGGCGAATTTCCATACCCTGCGGTGTCCGCTGAATCATTGCAATGTGCTTCGCCATGTCCAAAGTGATAACGTGTTCTGTACGAGTAGTATACGGATTCTTCGGATTATTGGTTGCGCATTTTTGAGCGACCAATGAATAGTCCGTACCTTCGACAAAACCATACTCGCACATACGAGGGAACCAGTCTTTGTATGCGGTCTTGATTTTGAGCCGCTCGTGCAGTTCTCGACCCAGCACAACCTTTTCGCCAGTGTCGGTGTCGTACACGGGGATAACATCTTCGGAGAAGATTCGGATGGTTTCAAGATTATTATTCATAGAAATTTAGCCTTTCTATCTTGCGAGAGCAGGCCATCTCTGGTATAATAGCCCAAAGAGGGTCTATACTCTCTGGATGTGTTATGATACGTTCGCTGTGGTCGGCAAACTTTAGCGGACGTATCATTTTTCGTTTTCATTGGTCTCCGGGATTGGATGCACTTCAAAGAATGTGTCACGGATGGCTGCTGCCTGTGCGACCTTGTGTTCGGTGCAATAGGCTTTCAGCCACTGGAACTGCCGTTCGGTCAGTGCAACAGTGAACGTGTGATTGTGGCGTTCAAGATAAGGACTGTACATAAACTCACCTCCCTTCATGTGGGTGCAACCAGTATACGCAATATGTTGTGGTTTGTCAATTACGCAAACGCTTAATGTAGTACTGGTATCTGTACAAAATCTAAAAGTTTGTAGATTTGCACAAAATTTAGCTGTTGTTTTTGGCAGCTCCCGCTTCGTACCCTGCCCGGTAGTTTAGTTCGGACAGCTTACCCAGCGCTTCTGCGTACTCCCTGTCCTCGCTGGTCGGCTCTTTGCCGTGGGCGAGAGTTTTCAGAAATTCTTCGGTTTTCGTGGGAAAGTTCATGTTTTTTTGCTCCTAACTCTTGCGGAGAGCAGCCCTTTTTGGTATAATAGATTCCGAAAAGGGAGACT